>OBJA01000271.1_pt1 | contig 48584 bp, 48 predicted proteins | sample 1519751 | NCBI WGS metagenome assembly OBJA01 (sample SAMEA3881238, study PRJEB22517) | soil metagenome | biome: lake sediment; feature: soda lake sediment; material: sediment, water from around vicinity | place: India | collected 2013-12-23 | depth 3 m
CCTCGCTCATTTGGGTCCACCAAACCACACTCGTCGTGCCTCGATTGGCGCTTTTCAGGCGCAACGCCGACAATCCAAATAGTGTTAACAGGCCCTAGCATGCGTTTGATGGGAAAGTTGCAATTATTACCGGCGGTGCCAGCGGCATCGGCAAAGCGACAGCCGAGTTGATGGCGAGAGAAGGCTGCAAGGTACTTGTTGCCGACCTCTCTCCCGCCGGCGCACATCTGGCAACATCGCTGGTCGATCAGGGATTTCAGTCAATATACCAGCAACTCGATGTCAGCCAGGAAAGCCAGGTGCAGGAGTTGGTCAAGGCGGTGCTCGATTGCTGGGGCCGTCTGGGTTTGCCGTCAGATATTGCCAATGCCATAGCTTTTCTGGCGTCAGATGAGGCTGCCTTTATCACCGGCACCTCGCTGGTGGTGGACGGGGGATATACGGCAAGGTGATTCTCTCTGGTCGGCCAGCACAGCCAGTTTATGAGACATCACCCAAAAACCAGGTAACCAAATGAATACCAATCGTAGCGTCGTTTTACGTCACCGTCCCCAGGGCACACCCCGACCGACAGATTTTGACATAGCCACATCACCCATGCCCACACCGGGCGATGGGCAGTTTTTGGTGCGCATATACTACTGCTCCCTCGATCCGGCGACACGCCGATGGATGGACGAAGACAGTTACGGCGTTGCCATTCCGCTCAACGGCGCTATCAGTTGTCTCATAGTGGGAAAGGTCGTTACCAGCCACTGCACCGGCTTTCAACGAGGCGACTATGTGGTTGGCTTGGGCTGCGTAGCGGAGTATGCAGTGATGCAACCCGGCATTTTTACCCGGGTCATTGACCCTTCGACATCGCCCTCCCTAACCAGCCACCTGGGCGTGCTCGGCGCCATCGGGCTGACCGCCTACAACGGCCTGTTAAACGTCGGCAAGCCCAAACCGGGGGAGACCGTGTTGGTTTCCGGCGCGGCCGGGGCCATCGGCTCACTGGTGGGGCAGATCGCCAGAATACGGGGTTGCAAGGCCGTCGGCATTGCCGGCGGGAAAGACAAATGTGCGCAATTACTCGACTATTATGGCTTCGATGAAGCCGTGGATTACAAGAACAGGAACTTGCAGGAACTCACGGACGCTGTTCGTACCGCATGTCCCGCAGGGGTCGATGTCTTTTTCGATAACGTGGGCGGTTTGACCCTGGATGCGGCTCTGGACGTTATCAACCAGAATGCCCGCATCGTCGAGTGCGGAATGATATCCCAGTACAACGCAGTGGAACCGCCACTTGGACCACAGAATATCTGGCAAGTCGTTGCCAAGACAGCGACCATGTACGGCTTCCTCAACCGTTACTATGCTGAATACTTTGACGAAGCCCTGGCAGACCTGAGCCAGTGGGCCGATGAAGGGCGCCTGAAGTGGCGCGAACATATTGAGGAGGGCATCGAAAATTTTTATCCCGCTTTTATGCGCCTGTTCGAAGGCAGCAACAACGGCAAGTTGATCCTGAAAATTGCGCAACCGGAATAATACCCGACATTCCGGTTTACCGCAGTTTTACTCTACGCCACAAATTGACTCAAGCAAGATGTACTGAATTACATCACCGTGTTTATAACAGTCGCCGTTTGCATTCGTATTTGGGGTACAAAAGCACGAATCAGTATGAGGCGGAAATGGCTGAGGCGAGAAAAGTTGCTTAACCGGGATGTCCAGAAAATCTTGACCAGGTCACTCAAGTCAGGACTGTTTGATCTCCAGCCCCATCATGCAGAATCTGTCTGTCCTGGCTGAAGGCAAACCCTAGGGCAGTTACCTCCTTACACATCACCTCAAAGGCTGGCGCCACCAGCGCCGGATCGCCACGCATACCCAGCTCCACATGGGCCGCTGTGGCACCCTCCCGAAATGACGGCAAACTGAAGACCCGCAGGCCCGGATACTCAAGCTCCAACTGCTTCATCAAGGGCAGCAAAGTGCCCTCGTTGCCCTCCAGCACATACACAGATTTCTCCGCCTCGGGCTTGAGGTTAAAACGGTCGTGGTAGAGGGTATCGAGCACCCACTCAATCATCGGCCACGCCATCTGGGGAAAACCGGGCACAAAATGATGATGGCCAAAACTGAAGCCGGGAATGCGGTTGACGGGATTGGGAATGATCCGGCTGCCCTGGGGAAAGGCGCCAAACTGAAGCATTTCGTCGGTGACGTCACGCTTGTATTCAGCAAGCAGTCTGCGAATTTCCCGCTCCGCCTCAGGGTGTACTTCCAGCGGCAGGCCCGCCGCTTCAGCGGCACATTGTCGGGTGCGATCATCCGGGGTAATACCGATGCCACCAAAGCTGAAAACCACATCATCCCCTGCCATGCTGCGGCGCAACACTTCGGTCAGTTTGGCCGCGTCGTCGCCCACATAGGTAACAGAATCCAGCAGCAATCCCCGCGCCGACAGCAGCTCCAACACCTTGGCAAAATGCTTGTCCTGGCGCTTGCCACGGATAATTTCGTCACCGATGATAATTGCTGAAAAGCCCATATTTCTGCCTCTAAACACACTGGTTAAAAAATGCGACTGCCCGCTGACTCAAGTATCCATCACTTCAACCACGCAGCCAAACAAACCACCACCACCATCACCAGCAAAAACCAGCGCAGCACTTTCTGGTCGACGGAGATGGCGAAGCGCACAGACAGACGCACGCCGATGACCATGCCTGCCGCCAGAATCAGCCCCGGCACCCACAGCACCTGGCCCCGCGCCACAAACACCACCAGCGCCACAATGCTGAAGATGGCGGTGCAGGCGAGCTTCAGGGCATTGGCGCGCACCAGGTCATAACGCAGGGCGCCCGCGAGGGCTGCGATCAAGACAAAACCCACGGCTGCCTGAACAAATCCACCGTAGAGCCCTGCGGCAAACAGGCTGATCCAGCCGAGGGGGGATTGATTCACCGACAGGGGAATGGTGCCCGCTGGTGGTGCCACAGAGGACGGGCGCACGACCATCAAGACAGCCATGGAGACCATTGTGATCAGCAGCACCGGTTCCAGCACCGTGGGGGGCAGGTAAGAGGCAATCAGGGCGCCCACCAGTGAGCCGCTGATGGTGGGCACCAGGATAGGCACCATGGCTTCTTTTGCAAACATGCCGTGGCGGTGAAAACCCCGCACCCCCTCCACGGATTGCAAGAAAATACCGACCCGGTTGGTGGCGTTGGCAATATCGGCGGGCATGCCCATCAGCATCAGGGCAGGCAGGGTAAGCAGTGATCCACCCCCCGCCAGTACGTTGATAAAACTGGCAATAATGCCGGAGGCGAACAGTAATGTGACTGTCAGCCAGGTGAGTTCGTATTCCATGCAATCCCGTTATGAGCTGTATTTTAAACAGGTGCAAAGCATAGCCTGTAAGGGCGTTCTGGATCGCTTTTTTTTGGTTTGTGGCGGCGGGCTTTTGAATTCTGGACCAGATAGTCTGATCGGGACATTTCGGGGCGCCTCCGGATGCCGGGATGGTTATGACCCGTTGACTCTTGCCCCCGGCAACTGCACATTGCCTTCATCGGGTAGCCTGCGTTTTGTGTGCCGTCCGCCATAAGAGAACCAACAGCTATTCCATGACAATAAGAGCACGAGAGCATTCTATGACACAGTATTCAAGCAATAAGCACAGCATGATCAAATCCGTTGCCTGGGAGCCTGAAAAGGACGCCGAGCGCATCAATGACCATATCTTTATGTCGCGAGGCACCTCCAACAGCTACGTGGTGACCACCGACGCGGGGGATGTGGTGATCAACACCGGTATGCCCTACCAGGGCAAGCGCAACCGCGAGCGTTTCGAGCAGCTGCTCGGTCGCCCCTTGAATGTGCGCAAGATCGTCTTCACCCAGAGCCACCCCGACCATATGGGTGGCTGGGGGGCGTTCAACGATCCCGGTGTTGAGCTGCTGGCCCAGCGGAATTTTTTCCATATCCGCGCCGAGCGCAATCTGCTGGCGCCATTTTTTGCACCCCGAGGCGCCAAAATCCTTTCTGGCTTGTTGCCCAATCCTGAACATCTCAAGGCCTGGGATGAGGTTGAGGAATTCCAGACCGCAACGCTGTTCTCCGAACACTACCGCTTCGAGGTGGGCGACCGGCAGTTTGAGCTGTTCTCGGTGCCAGCGGGAGAGACCATCGACTCACTGGCGGTGTGGCTGCCCGCCGACAAGACGCTGTTTATCGGCAACCATCTGGGGGCCATTTACGGCGCGCTGCCCCACTATTACACCCTGCGCGGTGATCGCCAGCGCAGTGTCCCGCAATCGCTGCGGGATATTCAGTTTATGATCGACCTCAAGCCAGAGCTGCTGATCACCGGCCACGACGAACCCATCGTCGGCGTTGACACCATCACCCGGGATTTGACCAAGCTGCGCGATGCCGTGCGTTATATCCACGACGAGACTGTCAAGGGCATGGCGGCGGGCACGGACCTGTTCACCCTGATGAAACAAATTGACCTGCCGCCGGAGCTGACCCTCAACCCCGGTCGCGGCCCGGTTTCATGGTATGTGCGGGCGGTGTGGGAGGAGTACACCGGCTGGTTCCGGCTCGAATCCACCACCGAACTGTACGCCACACCCCACAGAGCCATCTGGAGCGAACTGGCAGACATGGCCGGTGGCGTCGATGCCCTCGCCGAGCGCGCCCAGCGCCACGCCGATGCGGGCCGCCCCCTGGAGGCCCTGCACTTCACCGACATGGTGGTCTCCATCGATCCGGCCCATCGCGGTGCCCGCCAGGCAGAGCTGGCAGCACTTGAACAGCTCCACGAGAAGAGTCAGGCCAAATACTACGATGAAGCGGGCTGGCTGGAGAGTGAGATCAAAAAAGCCAAGGGCTACCTCTCTGCCGACTGAGCCGCTGGAATGAAGCGCTTGCAGTAACTCACCCACAGACCAAGCCCCGCCACACCACTGGCGGGGTTTATCCCATCTCCCATCTCCCTGGAACCTGAAACCCCATACTCCCCCCCCTAATCCAGACTATGCTTATCCTGTCACCCCGCCGTTTTGCAGCAGCGCCCCAGGACGCTCCCGGCATCGGCAACTGTCAGTCACAACATCCGGCCCGGGGCCGGGAGGAGCAGACATCATGGCCATGGCAATTACCATGCGCGAGTTTTTGAAAAATCAGGATGTGGATTTCGAGGAGCTGCAGCACCCCCGCGCAGTGACGGCGAGCCGCATCGCGGAGCAGTCACACGTGAGCGGCGAACAACTGGCAAAAGCGGTGCTGATCAAGGGCGACAGCGGCTACCGGGTACTGGTGATCCCCAGCACCTGCTGGGTGGATCTGAGTGAACTGTCACACCAGTTCCACGAGCGACTGGGTCTGGCGACTGAAGAAGAGATTCGCGATCTGTTCGGCGATTGCGAACCGGGTGCGCTGACGCCTCTGGGCCAGGCATACGGGCTGCGGGTGTGTTACGACGAAACCCTCGCCAGTCAGCCGGATATCTACTTTGACGCGGGCGACCACGAAACCCTGGTGCATATGGCCAACCGGGAATTTCGCCGCCTGATGGCGACGGCAGAGCACGGGCGTTTCAGCCGTCATTTGTAGCGGCTCTGATCCTGCGGGTAAAGTGGAGGGCAGGGAGGCCTACACACCATCTCACGCCATGCCCTGCGTGGAATGTGTCGCGGATTTTCGGGTTCTTATCAGTATTTTTTCAGGCGACTAAAGCAGACGATAGCCAGCAACATCAGCGGCATCAGGGCCAGATAGGCGAACTCGTAGCTGCCCGTATAATCCCGCATCCAGCCCGCCGCAAACGGTATTACTCCGGAGAGGCTGCCTAAACCCATGATCACCCCCATAGCGCGTGCGAAGCTGGCGACGCCAAAACGCTGGGCCACAGCGGTGCTGATGAGCGGCGATACCCCACCGGCTGTGGCCCCCAGCAGTAACACGCCGGCGGCAAAGGGCAGAAAACTGTCGGCGGTGGCAACCCCGAGCATACCCAGACCGGCAAGGCCCAGCAGGGTGTAGTAGATAAGGTGGTGATTGACGCGGTCTGCCAGGGAACCGGTGACAAACTTGCCCACCGCCATCAATAGCGACGCACCACCGACGATCAGTCCCGCCTGCTGCTGCGGTATGGCCAGATCCTGAGCCTGCAGGCCCAGGTTCTGCAGCACCCCCACAAACAGGCCGCTGGGTACTAAGAAGGTAACACCCAGCAGGTAGATGTCGCGTTTGCGGAGCAATTCGCGGGTGCTGATGGCAGGCCTGGTGTCGGTCTGGTGGACAGCCTGTTTGCGACCCCTGACAATCAGGAACGCCAGGGGCAGTATCACCGCACTGATCAGGATAGCGAGGAACGCCAGCACCGGACGCCATGCCATATGGGCGAGCATGGTGGTTGCCACCACGGGCATAATTAGCCCCCCAACCGATGTGCCCAGTGCGCAGATCCCCAGAGCCATGCCACGCCTGCTAACAAAGGCCTGTGCCACCAAGGTCTGTGCCATCAGAGGACCTGCCAACCCCATCCCCAGCGGCATCAATATCCAGAAGATGAGAATGATGGCAATGGGAGCGGGCGCCGCCGCCACGGCCAGCAGCCCGAGGCTGTAGGCCAACACCCCGGCGGTAATCACCCAGCGGCTCTGGAAACGGTCAATCAACATGCCACTGAACGGAGCCAGCACCCCCGCCATCAGGGTCATGCCCATATAGCCCAGCATCAGTTCGCTGCGCGGCGTGTTGAATTCCTCCACCCAGTGGACGACAAAAAAGGCAAAACAGTAGACGCTGATGCCGATAATCAGCGCTTGCATAACCAGGGCAAAAGCCAGTACTTGCCAGCGGTATTCGAAGCGCATTCATTATCCTTATGGGGTGGGAAGTGATAAGACAGGGGCTTATCGGGTGAGTGATTTGCAAAGTCCATTCTATAGCCGACCACCGGACTCCACCAACTGGAGATCCGCAAAACTGAGACTTAGGCTTCAATGACCGGAGGGTAATTGCTGTTGAGCCATCTCAAGAAATGTCCTTTTTCAAACAGGGTCTACACTAAAGGTCGCTTTAACCGTTCTACCCTTAATGTTCCATAACAATACTCAGGAGCAAACCATGAGCGAAACCTACGACATCGTCATTGCCGGCGGCGGCCACAATGCCCTCGTGCTGGGCTGTTATCTTGCCAAGGCGGGCCTTTCGGTGTGTATTCTCGAGCGCAACGACAAGATCGGCGGCGGCGTAATGACCAAGGAATATACCCTGCCCGGCTTTCTGCACGACACTCACTCCGTGGCCCACACCCTGATTCAGGGCAACCCGCTCATGGTCAATGACGAGCTGGGGCTGAAATCCAAATACGGCCTCAGATACGTCAATCCCGAAAAAATGACCGCCGCCTTTTTTGATGACGGCAGCGTACTGGAGTTTTATTCCGATCTCGACCGCACCTGTGAATCCATTGCCAAATTCTCCCAGAAAGACGCCGTCGCCTACCGCGCCTTTAACGAGCAGGTATTCAAAACCCTCGATATGCTGGTGATGGGCATGTTCAGCGTGCCCCCCAATGCCGGTGTGCAGGCGGCAATGCTCGACCAAAGCGTGGAGGGCCGCGAACTGATACGCACCCAGGCGATCAGTTCCTGGGATCTCATCGAGGAATGGTTCGAACACCCCAAGGTGAAGATAGCCCTAGCGCGCTATGCGTCTGAAGCCATGACCAACCCCTTCGACAACGGCACCGGTTTTGGCTTCTATATCATCCTGCCCTATATGTACCGCCACGGCACCGGCGTGCCGGTGGGGGGTTCCTGGGCCCTGGCAGATGCCCTGCAAAAGTGCTTTGTGGATTCCGGTGGCGTTATCAAGCTGAATTCCACCGTCAAGGAAATTCTTATCCAGGGCAAGGAGGCGCGCGGCGTGGTACTGGACGATGGCGAGGAATTCCACGCCCGCAAGGCGGTGGTATCGAGCCTGCATATACAGCAGTTGTTCCCCCATATGGTGCCGGGCTTTTCCCTGCCGGACGGCTTCGAGCGCAGCGTCAAGCGCCTCAAGTACGCCAGTATCCAGCCCTTCCAGATCCATATGGCCCTTAACGAAGACGCCAAATTCAAGGTCAGCGACAGCGTCAACGAGTTCTTCTGGATCGAGAAATCCCATTCCAACGTGGAGGAATTTGCCCGCGCCTTCCGGGATCTTGAATACGGGATTCCGCGCCGGGATTTTGCCTGCTATGTGGGCCAGCACAAGGTGGACCCGACACGGGTGCCGGAGGGCAAGGGCGCGCTGCACCTGTATGGCTTTGCCCCCTACAATCTCAAGGATGGCGGACCGAAAAAATGGGATGAGATCGGCAAGCAGGTTTACGACGGTTTTGTCGCAGACCTGCGGGAAATGACCACCAATATGACCGATGATAATATCCTCGCCTACAACTTCCTCACACCCCTGGATCTGGAGCGCCACGACAACGCCATGAAGCACGCCGACATCGGCCATATCGGCCTGTACAGTTGGCAGCTGGGGGGCAACCGACCGGTACCAGGCTGGGGCCAGTACAAAACCCCGGTGCCCAGGCTGTATATGTGCGGTGCCAGTACCCACCCCGGCAGTGGTGTGACAGGCGGTTCCGGTCGCAACTCGGCGCAGGTGATTCTGGAGGATCTGGGGCTTGATTTCGACAAAGTCATCAGTTGACCAGTACCCTCCTGAATATTTCTTGAGCAACACTCCCGCCCACAGCGCTGGAGTGTTGCTCCATTCAACCCATCCCCCACACAGTCAGCTTATCGCCCATCTGCAATGACTGTTCACATCCAGCCATCTCGCCCCTGATTTACCTTAACCGCCAAATCCAAGCCTCGCTGCCTCGCTACAATCAACAGCAGTCAACGACCATAACAACTCGCTATCAACCTCGTGGAGCAAACCATGTCAGCACTGAACGGATCGGATATCAGCGGCAAGCGCATCATTATTACCGGCGGCACCAGTGGCATGGGCCAGGCACTGGTGGAGGCCTTTCCCGGCCTGGGCGCCCGGGTTGTGTTCCTGGGCCGCAACAGCGCCAAAGGGAATGCGCTCGCCGCCAGCACCGGGGCACGTTTTACCCAGGCCGATGTATGCGACGAAGATGCAGTCAAGCAGGCCATCGACAGTGCAGTGGACTATCTGGGCGGGCTCGACGTGCTGGTCCATGCCTCCGGTATTTCGCCAGGGTCAAAAGCCGAGAGCATCACGCTTGCGGGCTGGAACGAGGTAATGACCACCAATTCCACCGGCACTTTTCTCACCAATATCCACGCCTTTCCCCACCTCAAGGATAACGGCGGCACCATCCTCAACTTCAGCAGTGCGGGCGGCATTCAGGGTTATGCGGGCAAGGCCCACTACGCGGCGAGCAAGGGTGCGGTCACCGCCTGGGTGCGCTCCATCGCCAGGGAGTGGGGCCAGTACAATATCCGCGTCAACGCCATCGCCCCCGCCATCTGGACACCCATGTACGACCAGACACGCGCCTCAATGACCCCGGAGCAGTTGCAGCAGCACGATGCCATGATGAAAGGCGCCATGCCCCTGGGTGGCAAGCTGGGGGATGTACAACATGATTTTGTGCCGGTGTTGCGCTTTTTGTGCAGCGACGATTCGCGCTTTATGACCGGCCAGGTGTTTGCCATTGATGGCGGGATTTTGATGCTGCGCTAGCAGTCAGTCGGACTTTCCACGGCAGGGTGATAGCAGCAGGTTGGTGGAGTCACTGTCCCGTTCCTGTTCCATGCCAATGGACAACTCCGGGTACCACAGGCATGATCGCGCACCTTCCCCTCCACCCTTTGCCATGCAAACACTATACAGGACACCCCCATGAGCAAACTGCCCCCTTGCCCCCTCTGCAACTCTGAATTCACCTGGCAGGACGGCGCCATGCTGGTGTGCCCCGAGTGCGCCCACGAATGGTCGCCCGGCGAAGCAGCTGATAACGGTGATGCCGAAAAGGTCTATAAGGATGCCAACGGCAATGTCCTCCAGGATGGCGACAGCGTCACCGTGATCAAGGATCTCAAGGTCAAGGGCTCGTCACTGGTGGTGAAGGTGGGCACCAAGGTAAAGAATATCCGCCTGGTGGATGGCGACCACGATATCGACTGCAAGATCGACGGCATTGGCGCCATGAAACTCAAGTCAGAGTTTGTGAAAAAAATCTGACTGCTGATGAGTGCCGTTTAATAGAGTTTGTTAAGCGCACGGTCAACGCTGGCCTGCATCTCGTCCAGAGACAAAGCGGGCGGGTTTTCAGAGACTAAATTGGCGTGGGCCAGGGTGATTTCCGCCACTGTCGGTACTGTAGTTATATCCGGCCACAGCTCCGGCTGCCACAACCCTGAACGGGCCATGCAGCGGGCGCAATGGCCCATGGCCTTTTCGACACTGATCACCAGGGCGAGTCGCGGAACCTTGTTATTTTGGGTGAGGCTTTCGAGCAGCCATTGATCCCTGGCGATGCGTGCCGTGCCCGTTACCCGCAAGCTACCGCCGACGCCCGGAATCAAAAAAATCAGCGACACATTGCCATAGCCAAGCACATTGCCAAAGGTATCCACCCGTTTGTTGCCGGGCCGATCAGGGATAACCAAGGTTTTGTTATCGAGGATATGGACAAAACCGGCGGGATCGCCCCGGGGTGAAATATCCAGACTGCCTGAACCATTGCGCGATGCAATCAGCAGGAAGGGTGAGGCTGCAATAAAGCGCTGGCACAGGTCGTCGAGGTGATCGATGGCTTTGTTGGCGATAAGAGGATCCGGCGCGGGGATAATCTCCCGCAGCTGTTCCATCGACGTGACAAAATCCTCTATGTGATTCATGGCAACCTCTCCGGCTCTGTACTATGAGTCTAATTCCCTGTTTAGGAGGAAGGAACAGACGGATTGAGACGCCTGGCTTCACCCAGCTAGGCCGGGACAAGGGTACCCCACAAATCATACTCATCCGCATCCTCAACCACAGCCCGGACAATTTCGCCGGGCTTCAGGTGGGTCTGACCATCGAGAAAGATATTGCCGTCAATTTCCGGCGCATCCGCCATGGTGCGGCCCACAGCGCCCTCCTCCACCACTTCGTCGATGATCACGTCCACGGTTTTGCCGATTTTAGCTTCGAGGCGCGCGCTGCTGATGGCCTGCTGGGTTTCCATAAAACGCTCCCAGCGCTCCTCTTTGACTTCTTCCGGCACGGCGCCGGGCAGAGCGTTGGCGGGGGCGCCTTCGACGGCTTCGTATTTGAAGCAGCCGACGCGGTCCAGCTGGGCTTCCTTCAGCCAGTCGAGCAGGTAAGTAAAGTGCGCTTCGGTTTCGCCGGGGAAGCCGGTGATAAAGGTGCTGCGGATGGTGAGGTCGGGGCAAATCTCGCGCCAGCTGCGGATGCGGTTGAGGACCTTCTCCTCATTGGCAGGGCGCTTCATGGCCTTGAGCACGTCCGGGTGGGCGTGCTGGAAGGGAATATCCAGGTAAGGCAGGATTTTGCCCTCTGCCATGAGGGGCAGCACGTTGTCCACATGGGGATAGGGATACACGTAGTGCAGGCGCACCCATACACCCAGCTCGCCGAGGGCTTCACACAGTTGCTGCATATGGGTCTTGATGGGGCGGCCCTGCCAAAAGCCGGTGCGGAATTTCACATCCACCCCGTAGGCGCTGGTGTCCTGGGAAATCACCAGCAGCTCTTTGGTGCCGGCCTTGACCAGGCGCTCCGCCTCGTCCATCACATCGCCGATGGGCCTGCTGACCAGATCGCCGCGGATGGAGGGGATGATGCAAAAGCTGCAACGGTGGTTGCAGCCTTCGGAAATTTTAAGGTAGGAGTAGTGACGCGGGGTGAGCTTGACATCACTGGCGGGCACCAGATCGATATAGGGATCGTGGATGCGCGCCTGGGGCGCCCATTCGTGCACGGCACTGACCACCGCTTCGTACTGGTGAGCGCCGGATACCGCCAACACACCGGGATGCGCTTCGCGGATGCGTGCCTCTTCGTTGCCCATACAACCGGTGACAATTACCTTGCCATTTTCTGCCATGGCCTCGCCGATGGCATCGAGGGATTCCTGCTTGGCGCTGTCGAGAAACCCGCAGGTATTGACCACCACCACATCGGCATCTTCGTAGCTGGGGGACACCTGGTAGCCGTCGAGGCGCAACTGGGTGAGGATTCGCTCGGAATCCACCAGGGCCTTGGGGCAACCGAGGGAAATAAAACCGACTTTTTTGGGGATGCTGGTCATGGACACTATCTGCACTGAGTGGGGAGGGCCAAAACAGCCTTGAGAGGCGGCTGGCGCCGGGGCCGGGCATTTTAACTCCGATTGCCTGCCAAGCCTAACCTGTCTGCTTTATTCAACAATTCAGTGAGGCAAATGACTCCCTAAGGCCAGTTGCGTCGTGCAATAGCGCCTCCGGGCACCTGCCTGCACCAAAGCCCTTGATTTTTGTAGCTTTCCCGGGTGTAAAATGCGGTCAATCCCAGGTCATGACAAGGAATACAAGCCCATGGACCCGTTTGTTCCGGAAGAGGAAGAAAGACTGGCCCACCAGGAGACCGCTGCTGCCAAGGCGCGGTCCCGCAATAGTGAGCAGCCACCACCCAGTGAAAGCGGATTGTGGCCCCAGGCTTTGCGGGATAACGCCAGACTGATTATTCCCCTCGCCGTGGTGCTGGCCCTGATGCTGATCCAGTACGGCATCCAGCACAACAGTATCAGCAAGCTTGAAACACAACTGGCATCCCTGCAAACCATAAAATCCCCCCAGGTCGCCACTGCGCCATCAACCAGCCCCGGCGAACTCACCGACCTGCAGCAGGAACTGAAGGAACAGGCAGAACTGATTCAAACCCTGGAAAAACGCATTGCCACCCAGATTATCGACATCGACAGTCTGCGGGGCAGCATCACCGGCAACACAGTACCGGCCACCGGCACTGTCGGGGGACTTACCAGCTTTGACCTGGAACCAATCCGCAACAATCTGAGCAAGCTTGAAGAAGCCCTGAAGTCCCAGCAAGCTGCCCAGCAAAAACTAGTTTCCGATGTTGAGCAAAAGCTGGTCGGCATTGATGCCGCCATTGCCAGCGAAATTGCCAGCTCTCGCTCGGCCCTGGACAAGTCCCTGGTGCAACTGGAAACCCGTGTCGCCGGGCTGGATAGCAAAATCGACGTGGTCAAAACCGAGCAGCTGGCCGCCATCGGCAACCAGGCGAAAACCCTCCAAACCCAGCTCGCCAGCCAGTTTGACAGCCGCCTCGATGCGGTCAGCAAACAGGCCGCCGCCGTCACCACCCTGGAGCAGAAAATCACCCGGCAACTGGCGGACACCGACAAGTCCCTGGCTGAGACCCGGCAACAGCTCAGCGCCTTGGAGAAAACCGTCAACCTGACAGCTTCCGCCAATGGCGATTCCGGGAAGACCCTGGCGGAAACACGCAAGGCTCTCACCGAGATTGAGGGCAAGCTCGACTCCATGACCACAGAAATGGATGCAGCACTGGCCAGGCTTCACCGTCAGGAAGCCACCATCGAAGAACACCAGAAGACCTTTGCCAGCAACGGCGCCAACCCCTTCGCCGAACAGATTGCCAGCCAAATTGACGCTAAAGTCCAGCCCCAGGCCAGTCTGATCAAATCCCTTGAAGCCAAACTGGCGGCCCAGGTGGCGGATATTGACGGGTTGCGCAGCACCAGTACGCAACTGGCCAATGAAATCAGCGCAACGCGCACGGCACTGGATCAGGCCCGAAAGGAACTTGATAGCCAGCAACAAAACCGCCTTGATCCGCAACAGCTGGATACCTTTATGACAGCGGTAAAACTGGAAATCACCGGCTTGAACCGGGATATCGAAGGCGCCGTCAACAAAATCAGCCAACAGGAAAATCAACTGGCCAAATGGCGCGGGGAGATTGAAAGCCGCATCGCCAGCAGTGCAACGCCTGGCACATCAGCGGGGTCAGAGGATCTCGACAAGGTGCAGGCACAACTGGCATCACAACTGCAGGCCATGGACACACTGCGCAGCAGCAATACCAAACTGGTGGCGGATATAGCCAGCACCCGCGATCAGCTGGCTGAACTGCGCAAAACCATCAACACAGGTGCTACAGCTGCAGCCACCGCCCCTGACGGAGCAGCCCGTGCTGAGCTGTTGTCGGTACAGACCCGGGTTGACGATCTCACCCGCAAACTTGAGGGTTCCACAGCGCGGCTGAACACACAGGAGAAAATTTTTCGGGAGTGGCAGCAAGAGCTTGAAGCCAGGGTTGCCGCCAGCGAAAAAGCGGTGGCATCCAGTAGTGGCGCTGCAGAGGGTGGTATAGATCCTCTTGAGTTGCGCTATATCAAGGTGACCTTGGCCGCCCTGAAAAAGCAGCATCCGTTTGTGAAATTTCCAACGGAATGATGGCAAATGACAGGCCTGTGGCCAGCCGCCAGGCAGAGTGGCTGGCATTGCAAAATAAAACGACAGATCCCGAAATTTGCTCACCACAGGTTTCGTTAGCCTGAAAGGGGCAAGCCCGCAGCGCCTCGAAATCGGTAAATATTGCGTTGCAGCTTTGCCTCGTAGTATTGCAAACCGAAAATGACTGACGATCCGCAGGGACTCAGGGAACAAGCAGACTTCAGGTGCCAATTACTCCCGCAATTTGCCTTGCACTTCGAGATAACGGGCCATAGGACCGATGTCCTCGTAGATATCCGAACCTTCCTCCACGCGGATGACCCTGTGTCCGGGCACATAGGGCATTTTTTCTTCGAGTTCGATAATAGCCTGATGAATCAGGCTGGCGGTGATTTCTTCCACCGGCAGGGCGTACATTGCCGCCAACGCCCTGATTTTCACCTCATCACTCTCATAAAGGCTCACCTGCCGGGTCACCTTGCCAACATCTTTCTGGGCGGCTTTTTCCCAGGTTTCAAGCAGGGAGGAGAATGTGCTGATTGCCATGATCAACTCCTGAGTCGTAGCGCCAATAAGAGATAAACAATGGGTGGCAAAAATGTTGCGACTGAAACATCCGACTCAGCCCGCAATTACTTCCGCCGGATTGTGACGACTATCATGACCGATTAACGTCCCGATCCGCTAGCCGTTGACTGCACGGAAAGCGTCAATAGCAAGCTGCCGCGATAGCTTGAGATCGACAATCGGAGCGGGATAAGCCCCTGGTTTGGCGCGGGCCAGCAGCGCGGGGCTGTGTATCTGTTTGGCGCTCAGTCCGGCCAATTCGGGAACATACCGGCGAATATAGTGAGCCTCAGGATCAAAGCGCTCGGCCTGGCTGAAAGGATTGAAAATCCGGAAGTACGGCGCGGCATCGGTACCCGTGGAGGCGCTCCACTGCCAGCCGCCGTTATTGGCGGCAAAATCGCCGTCGACCAGGTGCTCCATAAAAAACCGCTCGCCACGGCGCCAGTCAATCAACAGGTTTTTACTCAGAAACATGGCGGTGATCATCCGCACCCGGTTGTGCATCCAGCCGGTTTGCTGCAATTGGCGCATGCCGGCATCAACCATGGGGATGCCGGTTTTTCCTGCGCACCAAGCTGAAAACCCCGCCTCATCATCGCGCCAGGGCACTGCGTCCGTTTCCGGCTTGAAGGGTTTGTCCATGGACACGCGGGGAAAGGCCACCAGTATATGCTGGTAGAAATCCCGCCAGATCAGCTCGTTGATCCAAGTATCGGCGCCCTCCGCCACAGCACTGCCACCATCGGCCTTGGCCTTGAGCGCTTCGCGCAAACAGTGCTGGGGGGAAATAACACCCAGCGCCAGGTATGGGGACAACGCCGATGTGCCCTCAATGGCGGGCAGGTCGCGGTTGTTACCGTAATCCCCCAGGTATTGATCGCAAAAAGCCATCAAACGGCGCTGCGCCTCCGCTTCTCCCGCAGGCCACAGATCAGCAGGCACATCCGTACTGAAACCCGGCAGGCTGACCGGCGCAGGTCCCAGGCCATGGCTATCGCGCGGCAATTTGAGGGACTTCTGACGGGCAGGCGCAGGCAACAGATCCGGCACGCCGTGGTCGAGCAGTTCCAGCCAGGTGCGCTTGAAGGGGGTAAACACCTTGTAGGCCGAGCCATCCCCCTTTACCACCATGCCCGGTGGCGCCAGAGCGCGGTCGTGGTAGCGGTGGCAGCTGATCGACAGAGATTTGAGTGAAGCTGCTACGGCCTTATCCCGCCGCTGCTCGTCCAGGGGATATTCATCGTTCCAGTAAAGATCGGTGACTTGGTGGCGCCTGCAAATTTCCAGCAGGGCTTGGGGTATGGTGGAAAAATAATCCTCCGTGAACACCAGCAAGGGAATATTCAGGGTTTGCAGCTGTAGCCGCAGCGCCGCCAGGCAGCGCAGCAAAAAATCCACCCGGCACGACGCCATGTGATGGCCGCGCCACTGGCCCGGACAGAGAAAAAAGATGCCCATGGTGGGACCGGACTGGGTGGCATGCCACAGGGCCGGGTTATCGAGGGTACGCAGGTCGTTGCGGAACCACACCAGATTCATGGGGATTTTCCCGGGCAAGAGGGTTGGGAATCAGGACTTGGGGTTGTTTGCAGCCTCGGCCTCGTCATGGCTGACAAAAATCAGTGCATCCGTATCAAAGCCACTGGCCTTTGCTTTTGCCAGGAGCCTGTCGAGCAGTTGCGGATCGATGGTCGGGCTGCGGGCCAGTATCCACAGATAGGATTTATCCGGGCCGGAGACGAGGGCATGGCTGTAGTTTTCACGATCCAGATCAAAGACGATATAACCGCCGTAGAAAGGACCGAAAAAAGACACCTTGAGATGGCCGACGGTGCTGTCCTCAACAAACAAGGCCTTGCCTTCAGCACTTTTCCACTCACCTTTCTCAGCGGAATATCCACGGTTGACCACCTTTAACCCGCCATCATCGCGCAGGCTGTAGTGGGCGCTGACATCACTCAGTCCGCGCTCGAAACTGTGGTCAAGGCGGGCTATCTCATACCAGGTGCCGAGGTAGCGATCAGCCTGAAAATCCTTGACCGGCTCAATGCCCTCGGGAACATCGGTGCAGGCACCAAGGATAGCCACGAGAAGCAATGCTGACAGAATCCGAAAAGGTTTGCATAACATCGACACGGCACTGACCTCGGCCAAGGGCTTCACAGCAAAGAACTCACTTTAAAGCAGCGGACCCGACAGGCGTGCTGTCGGGTCCGCTCATTGATCAGGCAGGAGCAAAGCAGAAAGCACAGAGTTTGTTGCCATCGGGGTCACGCACATAGGCGCCGTAGGCAGCGGGGCCAGCCTGGGCGCGGGGGCCAGGCGCGCCTTCGCAGGTACCGCCATTGGCCAGAGCGCTGGCGTGGAAAGCATCTACCGCTGCACGGCTGTCAGCCCGAAAGCCAATGGTCCCGCCGTTGGCGTGGACTGCGGGTTGGCCGTTGATGGGAACCGTGATCATGAACTCCGGCACTTCCTTGCCGTACATGCTGGCGGTGGGGCTGAAATCGGGAATACGCTTGCTGCCCAGGGCCCCCAGGGTGGCATCGTAAAAAGCCCGGGATTTTTCGATATCGTTGGTGCCTACGACGATATGGTTAAAAATGGTCATTGGGTATTTTCCTGTTGATTGCGGTTATTGTTGGTTTGAAAAAAATGATTGAATGCTTCAGCACGGTAAAAAACTGATCAGCAGGCGGTGTCTCTCATCTCCCCTCTCACTTTTTCCCCCGGGCCTCCAGAGCCGCCAGTTGCTGTGGCGTGGCATCCTTCTGAAACTTGTCCTTCCATTGTGCATAGGGCATGCCGTAGACGATTTCCCGTGCGTTTTCGTAATCGAGAATTTGGCCCTCGGCCTCCGCTGCCGTCACATACCATTTCGCCAGGCAGTTGCGGCAAAAGTCCGCGAGTATCATCAGGTCGATGTTCTGCACTTCCTTGTGATCATCCAGATGCCGCAACAGACGGCGGAACACGGCGGCTTCAATTTCGGTGCGGGTTTCGACAGTCATGGCTGCTGTATTCACGGGTTATTTGACCTCTTCGCCACGGGCCTGTTTGTCCGCATGGTACGAGGAGCGCACCAGGGGGCCGGAGGCCACATGTTTGAATCCGATGGAATAGGCGTAGCGGGCATAGTCGGCAAATTCATCGGGATGAACAAAACGTGCCACCGGCAGATGGTTGCGAGAAGGTTGCAGATACTGACCGATGGTGAGCATTTCAACATCGTGGGCCCGCAAATCGTCGAGCACAGCCAGCAGCTCCTCTTTGGTTTCCCCCAAGCCAACCATCAGGCCGGATTTGGTGGGCACCGCAGGATTGCGCGCCTTGTACTCTTTCATCAGCTGCAGGGACCAGTTGTAGTTGGCGCCGGGGCGCACTTCGCGGTACAGGCGGGGCACTGTTTCCATATTGTGGTTGAACACATCCGGCGGTTCGGCGCTGAGTACATCGAGGGCAGGTTCCATACGACCACGGAAATCCGGCACCAGCACTTCAATCTGCAAGCTCGGTGACAGCGCCCTGGCTTCGCGGATGCAGTCGGCAAAGTGACCGGCGCCACCGTCGCGCAGATCATCCCGGTCCACCGAGGTAATCACCACATACTTGAGGGCCATCTCGGCAATGGCCTGGGCCAGGTGGCACGGCTCACCCTCGTCGAGGGGTAGTGGCTTGCCGTGGCCGACATCGCAAAACGGGCAGCGCCGGGTGCAGATTTCGCCCATGATCATGAAGGTGGCGGTACCGCCACTGAAGCATTCGCTGAGGTTGGGGCACGACGCCTCTTCGCATACGGTAGAGAGTTTGTGGGCGCGCAGGATGCCCTTGATGCGCTGCACCTCCGGGGAGGGGCTGATGCGAATACGCAGCCAGTCCGGCTTGCGCTCAAAGGTTTCGGTGGGAATCACCTTGACGGGGATGCGCTCCACCTTGTCGGCACTGCGCAGTTTTTCCCCGGCCTGCAGGCGGCGGGTGCGTTTTACCGGGGTTAACTCCAGGTCACTCATAAACCGGCTCCGCCAGAATCCCCAGGGGATTGTCAATAAATTGATAGTTGTCGTAACCGAGGCAGGTTACCACGTTGTCGAGCAGTACATTTTCAACGGCGGCCATGGTCGGCCCAGTTCCATTATCAACAAGGTCACACAGTCGGGTCATGACCAACCCCTGAAAGCCACAGGGGTTAATGCGCAGGAACGGGCTGAGATCCATGTCCACATTGAGGGACAGGCCGTGGTAACTACAACCCTTGCGAATACGGATACCCAGGGAGGCAATCTTGGCGACGCCTGCACCCTGATCCACATAGACACCGGGGGCATCCGCTTTGGGGAAGGCTTCGACACCGTAACTTGCCAGGCTGGCAACAATGGATGCCTCAATGGCGGTCACCAGCTCCCGCACCCCCAGCCCCTTGCGTTTGATATCGAGCATGGGGTAAGCGACGATCTGACCGGGGCCGTGGTAGGTGACCTGACCACCGCGATCCACCTGTACCACCGGGATATCGCCGGGCATCAGCAGGTGTTCTTCCTTGCCCGCCTGGCCCTGGGTAAACACCGGATCGTGCTCCACCAGCCACAGCTCGTCGGGGGCATCGCTGCTGCGCTCATGGGTAAAGGCCTTCATCGCCTCGAACACGGGCAGGTAGGGCTGACGCCCAAGTTTCCTCACATACAGGGTGGTAAAGGCCTGCTCAGTCATTCAAAGCACCATCTGCACGTGCTCGCACAATTTCAGGTCGGCAAAAATGGTTTCAAGCTGGGCAGGGCCTGTGGCGGTAATGGTGACCGTAATGGCCTGAAAGCGACCATTGCTGCTGTCCCGCACGCTTACCTGTGTCTGGTCAAAACCGGGGGCGTGACGATGCATGACGGTATGGACATGTTCGTGGAATTCCGCACAGGCATACCCCATCACCTTGATGGGGTAAGGGCAGGGAAACTCGATTTTCGGCGCTTCGGGTTGGGTCATTACAGGGATCAGGCAAACAGGTTAATGAAAAACAGCATGATGGCATCCCACAGGCGGCTCAAAAAGCCCGCTTCCGCCACCGCTTCGGCGGCGACCACGGGGATTTCCTGCAGCAGCGTGCCTTCAAACTTGACACGGGCGGTGCCCAGCTGTTGTCCCTGTTCAATGGGGGCTTTGAGCACAGGTTCAAGGTCTATCTCCGTGGTCAGGGACTCGCGGGAACCGCGCTGGATTGTGGCGTAGACATCTTCCGGGGCCACCAGGCTCATGTAATCCACGTCGCCGTACCACACCCGGTTATTTTCCGATAGTACGTCTCCGGCAGTGAATATCCTGGTGGTTTCATAGTAACGAAAGCCGTAGGAGAGCAGGGTCTGGGCTTCGCGGGCGCGAACTTCTTCGCTGCTGGTCCCCATCACCACGGCGATCAGGCGCATGCCGTCGCGCTTGGCGGACGCCACCAGGCAGTAACCCGCCGCCTGGGTGTGACCTGTCTTGATACCGTCTACGGTGCTGTCGCGCCACAGCAGTCGGTTGCGGTTGAGCTGCCTGTGGTTGTCGTAGACGAATTCCTTTTCTGCATAAATCGCGTAGTGCTCCGGGTAATCCCTGATCAGGGCCTGGCCGAGAATCGCCATATCGTGGGCAGAGGTGAGATGGGTTTCAGCGGGAAGTCCGGTGGAATTCTCGAAGTGGGTATTGGTCATGCCCAGTTGCTGCGCAGTCTGGTTCATGATGTCGGCAAAGGCGCTTTCCGAGCCGGAGATGTGCTCCGCCAGTACGATGGAAGCGTCATTGCCGGACTGGATAATCACCCCGCGAAGGAGGTCAATGACCTTTGCCTTGCTCTTCGGCAACAGGGACATCACCGAACTGCCGCTGGCCCATCCGCCAGTGCGCCAGGCGTATTCGCTCACCAGGGCCTCGTCATCCTCTTTCAGGCGCCCGCTTTCGATTTCCTTGGAAACTACATAGCTGGTCATCATTTTGGTCAGACTGGCCGGGGGCAGCTTTTCCTCGGCATTGTGTTCAAGCAGCACCTTGCCGGTATCGGCATCCATCAGTATCCAGGCCGTAGCGGCAATCTGCGGGGGAGCGGGTATCAACAGCTCGGCCCAGGCAACAGTGGTGGGAACAATGCCGACCAGCGCCACGAACAACAACGCCAGTCCTGTCTGTGTCAGCTTTTTAAACATGCCTCAATTCCTGCTTGGATGTAGTTTCGATGGGTGGTCATGGAATGGAAAACGGGCCAGATTCTATCACGGGGAAGTCGCCCGACAACACGGATTGAGTCAGTCGCGCACCACGAAGGTCGGGAGATTTTCGGAACGCAACAACAGTGCGCGCATGTCGGCAAGGGCACTCTGGTCGGCAATGGGGCCAACCAGAACCTTGAAGAGGATTCTGCCATCGACCCGACTCTCGCGCACTTCCACCGGGTAACCGGTGCTGCGGGATAGCCGTTCCCGTTTCTGTTCAGCGGACCCCCTGGCAGCATAGGCGCCGGCCTGGAGGAATGTCTTGCCGGGCAGTGGTGCGCCAGTGGCTGGCCGCTGATACGCCATGCGCGGCGCTTCCACGGAGTTGCGCTGGAATCTCACGGGATCGATGGCAACCACCTCCACATCGGAAGTGCCATGCTGGTCATAGCCGAGCTTTTTCGCAGCCACCCAGGACAGGTCGATAATGCGGTTGGAATGGAAGGGGCCGCGGTCGTTAACCCTGACAATCACCGAGCGACCGTTCTTGAGATTGGTGACCTGAACATAGGAAGGGATCGGCAGACTCCTGTGGGCAGCCGTCATGGCATACATATCATAGGTTTCGCCATTGGAAGTCTTGCGGCCATGGAACTTGGTACCGTACCAGGAGGCGCCGCCGCGTTCCTGATAACCCTGGCTGTCAGGCAGCACATGGTAGGTTCGGCCAAACACCACATAGGGGCTTTTGTTGCCCGCCGCGGTAATGGGTTCCACCCGCGGCACCGCATCAGGTATCAGGCTGACGTCGATGGCCCGGGTCGGCGGACCGTCCTTCATGGTGGGACTGCTGCAGGAGGCCAGCAACAGGGCCATGATGACGGATACCCAGGGTCTAGCCCGCCTCACGACCCATTCTCTCCCGGATCAGCTCGCTGAGTTGGTAGACCGCCATGGCATAGCGGTAACTGTGGTTGTAGCGGGTGATCACGTAAAAGTTGTCGAATCCAAGCCAGAATTCATAGCCGTCCTCCAATTCCAGCCGCAGCGGCACTGCCTTGGTGGCACCGTCAACCGCTGTGGTGGGGGTAAAACCCTGCGCCTTCAGCTCCGCTATGGTGGTATCGGGTACCTTGAGCTGGTTCAGCCCCTCCTCGGTGTACGTCTTTGCCGCCGTAGCTGGCACAGCCACTGGCTGGTTACTGCGCCAGCCATGGCGCACAAAGTAGTTGGCGACACTGCCGATGGCATCGGTGGTGTTGTCCCATATATCGGTACGGCCATCACCATCGAAATCCACCGCGTAGTTGCGGTAGCTGCTGGGCATAAACTGCCCGTAACCCATGGCGCCCGCATAGGAGCCTTTCAGGGCCAGGGGATCCTTGTCCTGCTCCCGGGTCAGCAGCAGGTAGTTTTCCAGCTCCTTGGTGAAAAACGGGCTGCGCTTGGGATAGTCAAAGGCCAGGGTGGCGAGGGCATCCATCACCCGGTAACTGCCGGTGATGCGACCATACATGGTTTCAACACCGATAATGGCCACGATGATGGCGGGATCAACGCCGTACTCCCGTTCGGCGCGCTGCAGGTCAGCGGCGTTGCGGCGCCAGAAATCGGCGCCGCGGTCAATACGCTGTTCCTGGATAAAGATCTTGCGGTATTCATGCCAGGGCTTCACCCTCTCGGCGGGTCGCTCCATGGCATCGATGATGGCCTGCTTTTTTTCCACCTGGGAAAACAGCTTCAGCAGCGCCTCGCGGTCAAAATCGTGCTCCGCCACCATGCGCTCCACCAGCTCCCTGGTGAGCGGGTGCTCCTGGTAGCCATCAGCGCTACAGCCGGAGGAAAGGCTGGTTGCGATCACTGCTACCGACATCAAAAACCACTTGCGCATAATCGGGAATGTCCTGTTCAAATTCGTTTCTTCTCTGTACTGATGGCCATCAGCATACCAAATCCCAGCATCAAGGTCACAATCGATGTGCCGCCATAGCTGACCAGGGGCAGCGGTACACCCACCACCGGCAGTATTCCGGACACCATCCCCATGTTGACAAACACATAGACAAAGAAGGTCAGGGTGATACTACCCGCCAGCAGGCGGCCAAACATACTGCGGGCATTGAGGGCAATCATCAGCCCGCGGGCTATGATCAGCAGATAAAGACACAGCAGTGCCAGCACACCGGTGAGACCGAACTCTTCCGCAAGTACGGCAATGATGAAATCCGTATGACTTTCCGGCAGGAAATCCAGTTGGGACTGGGTACCCATCATCCAGCCCTTGCCGTACATTCCCCCGGAGCCGATGGCCGTGGTGGACTGGATGATATTCCAGCCGGCACCGAGTTTGTCTGCCTGGGGGTCGAGAAGAGTGTGAATGCGCTGGCGCTGGTAGTCCCGCAGCAGGAATATCCAGAACAGCGGCGCGGCCCCCAGGACCAGGATAATGGCACCGAAGATATAGCGCTTGGAGATTCCCGCCAGAAACACCACAAAGAGTCCTGAGGCAAAAATCAGCAGTGCAGTGCCCAAGTCCGGCTGCATACCCACCAGCCCTGCGGGTATCAGCAATACCAGGAATGCCAGACAAAGGTGTTTGAAATTGGGGGGCAGGTGTTGCCTGCCCAGATAACTGGCCAGCATCAGTGGACAGGCAAGTTTGAGAATTTCCGATGGCTGGAAACGGAACAAACCGACATCGAGCCAGCGCTGCGCTCCTTTGGCCCCCACGCCCACCAAAGCCACGGCCACCAGCAGCAGGACACCGACAACATAGGGCAATGGCGCCCAGCGCTGGATAAAGCGCGGCGACAGCTGGGCAGCAACCAGCATTGCCGCCAGCCCCAGCGCCATATAGACAGCCTGGCGGGTGACATAGTGCTGGCTCTGGCTGCTGGCGCCGTGGAGAACAAACAACCCGGAAACACACAGGATCAGAATCAGGGCCAGCAGTGGCAAATCAATGTGGATGCGCTGCAGGCTGGCACCGCCGTAAAGGCCGGAACCTTCAGGCCTGAGGCGCCGGATATATTCACTCATCGCCAGCACCACCCCGGAGGTTGGCAACATCGTCCACAGTGCCAGGACTGTCCTCTCTCTTGAGGGCCATGTAGCTGTCGAAGACAGCGCGGGCTATGGGACCTGCGGTGGAGCTCCCGTGCTCACCATTTTCGACAATGATACCTATAGCCACCTCCGGATTTTCCACCGGGGCAAAGGCGATGAACAAGGCGTGGTCCCGCTGGTGCTTTTTGAGATTGGCGGCATTGTAGGTTTCCCCCTGGCGAATACCCACCACCTGGGCGGTACCGGTCTTGCCGGCAATCTGATAGTCAAGGTCTTTGGCAATGATTTTGCCGGTGCCCCGGGGGCCATGTACTACATCTTTCATGGCGTTAATCACGTAATCCCAGTGACGAGTGTCGCCCTTGATAACCGCCTCGGGTGGCCCCGGCTCCAGTTCCCGGTCAGCAATTTTACTCACCAGCCGGGGCGGCCGGATCTCACCGCGGCTGGCGATGCGGCTGGCTGAAACAGCCAGCTGGAGGGGTGTAGCCAACATAAATCCCTGACCGATACTGGTATTGACCGTATCGCCGGGGTACCAGGCCACCCCTTTCGTGGCCCTCTTCCAGTGCCGGGAAGGCATGATGCCAGTGCGCTCTGCTGGCAGGTCAATGCCGGTTTTTTCACCAAAACCGAATAGCACACCGTAATCGTGCAGGTTGTCGATACCCATCCTCACCCCGGCGGTATAAAAGTAGGTATCGCAGGACTGTACGATAGCATCGTAGAGATTGATCCTGGACCCGTGCCCACCCTTTTTCCAGTCGCGATATTTGTGGGAATGATTGGGAAGGCGGAAGAATCCGGGGTCAAAAATGGCCGTTTCCATGGTCATCACCCCTGTCTCCAGGGCCGCAAACCCGAAGGCAGGCTTGACCGTTGAACCGGGGGGATACTGTCCCTGCATGACACGGTCGAACAGGGGCCTGTCAGGAGAGTTCAGCAGATCCTGGTAGTTGCGGTAACTGATGCCAGTGACAAACTGGTTGGCATCGAAACCGGGTTTGCTGACCATCGCCAGTACGCCGCCGCTGCGCACATCCAGCAGCACCACACCACCCAGCTCATCCCCCAGGGCATCATAGGCCACCTGCTGCAGGCGGATATCCAGGGACAGGGTGAGATCCGCGCCCACCGCCGGGGCGATGCGCTCCAGCATGCGCATTACCCGCCCACGGGCATTGGTTTCCACATACTCGTAACCCACATCCCCGAGCAACTCATCCTCGTAAAACTTTTCAATGCCGGTTTTGCCGATCACATAGGTACCGCTGTAACGCTGTGGATCAAGCTCGGGCAGCTCCTGTTCATTGATACGGCCCACATAACCAAGCACATGGGACAGCAGTTCCGCATGGGGGTAATGGCGTACCAGCTGGGCAGTGATCTCGACACCGTGCAGGCGGTATTCGTTCACCGCCAGCACAGCCTGCTCCTTCTCGGAGAGGTTGATGCGCAGGGGTACAGGCTCATAGGGTTTGCGGCGCTGCATCTGGCGCTGGAAGCGCTCCCGCTCCTCATCGTGCAAACCGAGGAGGCTGTCCAGTTCAGCCAGCAGTTCATCAAGGTTATCCGCCCTTTCCACCACGATGGAGAGACTGAAGCCCGCACGGTTATCCGCCAGCAACACGCCATTTCTGTCGTAGATCAGACCCCGTGTGGGGGAAACGGGGCGCACGTGGACCCGGTTGTTTTCTGACTGGGTGGCAAAATCACTGTGCCGTATTACTTGCAAATAGTGATAGCGCCACACCAGCACCCCCGTCAGCACCACCAGCACAAGTGCGGCCACCCCGAGACGCAGGTAGAAAAGTCGGTACTCACTTTCAGGGTTTTTGAAGGCGCGATCGTGCATAAACGGGGCAGAACCTGTGACGCCAGCGGGGGCGATGGAGATGTCATCATGGCAGATTTGACTGGCGGCAAGGATCGCCCTATTCGCTGCTCAATGCAAGGGCAGCGCCGGACACCAGCGCGGAGCCACCACTTATCACCGATTTATGACACCATCATGACAAAATGACTTTTTTCAGAAAAAATATTGCCAATAAACCCGGAATGTATATACTTGGTATATAGAAAGGGTATCACAAACAGGTCGCTGCACTGGATGGTCCTGGGCACGACACAGAAAACAGGGGATAAAATCATGAAAACCATCACCGCAATGTTTGTTTCCGGTGCACTTCTTTTGGGCGTTGCCACTGTTCAGGCAGGGGGACCGGTATACGATATCGAAGTGACCGGCCTGCAGGGGCTGTCCATTCACAAGGGCGAAACCGTGTGGCAGCCGGAGCCGGTCTACCCGAAAATGGCCCTGCGTCGCGGGCTCGGCGGTCAGGTGCTGGTGGAATATGACATCAATTCCCAGGGCAAGGCGGAGAACATTGTGATTCTCGACTCCTCCCCCAAGGGCTTTTTCAACAACGCCACCGTGCGCATCCTTGAAAGAACCACCTTTGCCCGCAATTATGAGCAGGGTGAAGCCGCTACCGTCAGCGGCATCAAAAAACGCTTTGTGTATGAAATCATCAGGGACGAGCAGGCTGGTCAACAACTGGCCCTGTCAGTTCACTGACGGCCAGAGGATTACAACAGGCAGGAGGAGGTCAACTGTTGTTGGCCTCCTCCTGCCTGGGGCTGCGGGCAGCGACAAATTCGCGCATAAAGCTGCGAATTTCCCGCGCAGCACTGGTGTCCAGCTCCTCACAGAGATCCACAAAGGCTTTGCGTTCTTCCTTGCTGATGCGGATGATGAGTTGAGCGTCCTTGTTTCTCACCGCTTTTTTCTTTTTTTCTCCCATGACCTTTACCGTTCTGGCTGAAAGCCCATTATAGTCAGGGAAAAGGTATATACAAAGCAATCTCACCGGCGTTTGTCAAAAAACTGTCATATGAAACTTCTCCCTGAAAAAAAAGGCCGCCTGTTGGCGACCTTTTTCCCTGCGGCAAAGAATTACCGTCAGTATTGCCACTGCACAGACAGGCTGATAGCCCGGCCCTTTTCCTCTTCGTATATCTCCACATTCCCCTGCTCCAGAACCACTGACTCGTTAAGCAGATTCTTGAGCTTAGCCTTGATAGTGAAGTTATCGTTCAGATAGTAGGAGTAGGTCATATCTACGGAGTGGAACGGCTTTTCTACAGTATCCGGATCACCAAGACGGCCAGCCGTATACAACCGCTCGCCGAACACGTTATACACCAGTGTTGCAGCGTGCTTGCCATCGTCGGAGTCGTAGCCCAACTGGATATTTGCCACATAGTCCGAGGCGCCAGAGAGACCGCGCTTGGCATTGGTGGGGGCATCCGCATTGCTGCCTGCCACCAGCTCATGATCCATGTAGGTCACATTGCCCGACAGGAAGAACGGATTAAAAAAGCCGCCCAGGAAAGACAAATCCTTCATCCACTCCAACTCAATGCCCGTGATTTCCCCGCTAGCGGCATTGACTATCTGCGAGGAAATCAGGTTGTCACCACCCGCAGTTTCAAAGTATTCGATAGGGTTGGTGATATCCTTGTAGAACAAAGTAGCACTGAAGCTGTCCCCACTGTCAAAGAACCATTCGGCGCGCAGATCATAGTTCTTGATATCCGATGGCACTACATCCGGATTGCCAAATACCAGGAAATCGGTGATGGGATCCCGGTAACTGGAATCGGACACTTCCCGCAGGTCAGGGCGAACCACGGTTTCAGAGTAGTTGAAGCGGATCTGGAAGGTTTCCGCCCAGAAATTCTGGCCCATATAGACCAGCGACAGCGCGGGGTAAACCTGATCATCAGTGAATACGCCACGGGCGATCACCTCTGGATCCATGGAAATCTGACTGGTGGTGTAGTTAAGGGGCTGCCACGGCAGTGCCACCTGAATATATTCCTCATAGCGCGCTCCCACTATAAGGCGCCAGGTATCCTGCCAGGTAATATCAGATTTGATAAAGACGGCGTCGTTGGTCACCGCCGCCAGATAGCTGCGGGCGGTGGCGGGAGAAACATTGAGACCAAATCCATAATCCGGGTTGTCGATATTGGCATCGCCAAACAACTCACTGAGTTCCTGGCTGGTGACCGCAGTTACCCTGCCATCGGTGGACCCCAGCTGGAAATCCAGCTGTTCGTAGACTCTGGTTTTGCGCACATAGTCCCAACCGCCAGACAACTCGATGTCGAAGGGACCGACAAACAATGGCAGGCTCAATGACCAGCCCTGGCTCAGCACCTCATCTTCCAGTTCGGTAAAGCGATAATTGACCATACTGGCGCCAGGTTGTACGAAGGAAGAAAGGACTTCACCTGTTCCCGGTACCGTCTGGGTAATGGCAGCGACATTGATCTCACTGGGCACCTCCGTATTAACTACCGCGTCGGAGTAATACCACTCCAGTTTGAGTTGATCGAGAAACGGCAGCTTTTCCCCTATCCATTCCATCCCCGGCAGATCTTCCAGCAGACTGCGGGTTTCCTCGCCCCATACATGGCGACCGTTAATCTGGTTGACCAGCATTTCCCTCTCCTCAAAGCGGAGTTCATAGGCGCGGGAACCTTGATCACCGGAAACAGGACGGTTCTGGGGGTGAAAATCCCGGATCGATGCCACATCGTCGGCATTACGCAGGAAAAGACTGGTGGTGGTAAGTTCCTGTTCAGCATTGACCCGCAAGCCGAGGCCCAGGTTGCCGGTGAGGTTTACCGAGCGGGTGGAGTCGACGTCCTTGCCCACCAGTTCTTCAGGCTGGGCAAACTCCCGGCTGAAACTGGTCTTGGTATCGTAGTCATGATCGTAGGACAGGCCGGACAAAAAGCCGAACTCCATACCATTTTCAAAGTAGAAGCGGTTGCCCAGGTTGACTTTGGCATCAATATTTTCACCGTGATCGCCATCCTTGATACTGATATCCCGCTTCAGGGATTTTGCCAACCCGCGATTGATCAGCTCCGCATCAGTGCGGGTTTTGGTCGCATCCTGACGCTGGATAAATGTGAGAATATTGTTGACGCCGATATTGCCTTGGTAGGCATTCAGGGCACTGCTGATTTCACCTGGCAGGGCGCGCTCGCCATCGTCGGTGCCCCAGCGATCATCACCACCACCGCTGTAAACCAGGCCTTTGCCGCTGGTTTCGGTATTGTGGTCGGTGCCTATCTCCACATTGAAGACAAACTCCTCGGGAATACCCTTGGTGCGAATATCCACATTGCCACCGCCAAAGGCCGCAGGCATATCGACGGTATAGCCCTTCTGCACCGCCAGGGATTCAACGATGCTGGTGGGGAAAATATCCAGTGGCAGTACGCTGCGGGTCAGATCCGGCGACGGTACCGTGGCACCGTTAAGCAGTGAACTCGAATAGCGTTCACCCAGGCCGCGCACATAGATAAACTTGTCATCCACGAGGGTGACACCGGGCACCCGGCGCAGGGCGGTGGCCACGGTGGAGTCTCCCACACGGCCTATCATTTCGGAACTGAGCAGGTCGGTGACCGCCTCGTGTTCCATGCGCTCGAAAACCACATCCTTGGCGCTGCTTTTGAGGCGTGCGGTAATGACCACTTCCTGAATATTGAGATCCACCTCGGGCCTGGTGCCGTCCTGCGCCTGGGCGCCGACAACCTGCCAAAGGGGTGCGGTGGCAATGGCAATAGCCAGTAATTTCCTCTTGCTTTTCATATCTGCAAACCTGTTCAGTCTACGTTTAAGCCTCGAAACGGTTGTCCCGCAAGTGAAAGGGCGCCGTAAGGCGCCCTTTCTTTACGGCCGTGTCATGATTGCGACAATCGCGACTATTACGGGTTGGTAACCCACAGTGGCTCGCCCCAGTTCTGGATATAGAGGCCGTAGGTCCAGCCCTGGGTCCAGTTGTTGGCTGCTGTCACACCGCCGATGTAGTTTTGGCCACCGGTAGGTGTGATATTGGGTACGACCCCACCCACTTCCATCTGGCTGATGGGCACCGAGAAGAAACCGTTGAGGAGCTTGAGCCCATTGTTGGTGGATATGCTCGGGTTCTGGCCGGCAACATTGGTCTCGTAGTAGATATTGCCCGTCTGGGTGGGTGCCCAGGTGGTGGTGTCGGAGGAGGAGTCGCTGTAGAGGTCAGCACAGGCGATGATCGAAGACGTCAGGGTTGCGATCGCCGGAGCCTGCTGACGGTGCCGCAGACAGTAGTTTTGCTGGTTGTTGGTGCCGCTTGGGTCGGGCTGGAAAGCAGTGGTCAGGAGAATGTTTTCCATTTTGGCAGCGATGCCTTCACGCACCATGATGCCAGCGCCTGCTTCATGGGTTGCGCCCAGAGTGGTCAAGGTTGGGGTCACGATACAGGTCAGATTTCTGATCAAAGGCTGTGTATGCAGATTTCTCGCTACCATGTCATCGGCGCGTGCCTGGGTCCAGCTGCCCACACCATCGGCCTCGATACAGTGGGCGCCGTCGGTGAGGGACTGAATCACCAGAGCGTGCTCAATCTTACCTCGGTAGCCCTCATCTAGATCGATGCTGTCATCGCGCGCATAGAGACCGATGTAATAGGACAGGTCCGCGGCGCCGCCAAAAAATTCGATACCATCGTCATAGGCGCTGTACACTTGGATATATCTCAGGGTGGTTCCAGAACCTACGCCCCCCAGAGTAATACCGTTCAGTTCGTTGTCGGGGGTGATTTCCGCACCGGCGTGCTTGACCACCACATATTCCAGAATACCGGAGTTATCGCGGTTGTTGTTGCCGCCATAGCTGCCCTCGGTCAGGCCTTCAGTACCTTCAATGGTGACGTCGCAGGTATTGTTGGTGAGGGTCAGGCCGCTGAAACCATCCGCCGCCAGGTTGCCGGTATAGGCGCACTTGTTGGTAATGCCAAAGCCGTTGATGGCCAAACCGCCCCACTGACTGACCGCATCGAAGGCGATGGTGCCTTCCAGATCGCTGGTGGAAGTAAAGGTGATGGGCTTGGAAGCAGTGCCGCGGGCGAAAATCTGCGAGCCGCGATGAACAAGGATAAAGTCGGCTGAGGATTCGAGGGCTATGGTTGCGCCGGCATCGATGTTCAGTTTGGGACCCTGACCACCTTCCTTGTAGGTGAAATTGTTCTGGTTGCCTTTCTGGTTTGCTCCCACAAAGATACTGCCGCGGAAAATATGGGCACCGTCATTGGGCAGGTCGGGGATAGTGAGGTCAACGGTGAGGGGGTTGTTGAAATCCACAAAGTCTGTGCCGTAGATGCAGTTTACGCCGCTGAGGAAACCCTGGCGTGTGGTGCCATCCTTGGTGTAGGAGGCGCAGGGGTTGGTGGCGCCGCCACCACCGCCGCCAGTACTCGGCGGGTTGTTCACGGTGGTGTTGTTGGAATCAACTACGTTGGTGCTGGGGGCGATCTTGACGTCACCACCGCCACCGCCGCCACAACCCGCCAGGATTGCAGACACTACCGACAAAGCAAGCAAACTCTTTTTCATGTGGAAAACTCCAGTATGTTGTGAGCATTAAAAATTCTGTGCGGGGTATCGCCCCGCAGGAGTGGTTGCAAACCGGATTGGAAAAGGCAGTGTTCGCCCTGTCACCGGCCATGTGCAGCACGCAAGATAAGCCAGCAACCGTGACAGTGCGGTGACGTTAAGATGAATTTTTTATGGCATTTTGATGACTGGAGCCATGACTGTAGTCATGGGCCCGGGGATAAGGCAGAAAATCAGGGAACAGGTAATTCGTGAATAGCGCTGCGGTGGGAAATCACCACCCGGTCGCGCCGAAATTCACGGATGATCACGCCCTCACCGGGGCTGCTGCCGATGCGATGAACGATACCGTCCACAAACAGCTTGCTGGCGACAGGATTATTTTCGAAGTAGATATAGCCAGTGATATTCAGTACCGGCAGCGATCCTGAAAACTGGATATCTGTTGCAGGGGGAGGTTCGGCTGGCATTTGCATGGGATTGTTGCTTCCCCGGGATGGCGGCGATTCCCTTGCCGTGACCTGTTCAACCACAACCTGCTGTTTGCTTGCCGCCGGGTTTTGCGGCGCAGTCTCAGGCTCCGCTGGAACAACAGGGGGCAATGAACTGTCTGCACTGGCGTTGGCGACAGACTCAGGAGTCGGCTTATGGTCAGGGCGCAGGGAGCTGACCGCCATTACCGCAAGGATAATGAGCGCAAGCCCTGAACCAAGCACTGCAATCCCCTGCCACCAGCGGGAGTGTGGCGCTGTCGGTGTACCGGGAGGGGCACTGGCGGGCAGCAGACGACCTGAATCCGCCGCACCTTCCCGCTCTGCACCGGGCTTGTCGCCGTGCCGCGACTGCTCCGCTTTGGTCAGGGCGCTGAGAATATAGGACATGACTACCTCGCCACCGTCAGCACCGGCATGCCGGCACCGCCAGCACTGAGCCCGGCAAGGGTCATGGCACCGAGGACGCCATCCCTGACAAAGCCATTGTCAGCCTGAAAATCCTGCACCAGTTCCACCAGATAACCGCTGTAGTAACCCCCTGTGACCAGAGGTTCCGCCAGATAGCCCCGGGCCATCAGGTTCTCCACCAGGAACTGAACAAGACGGGGATTGTGAGCGCCCGGCTGCAGGGGCTCGCTGTAACCTGCGGGGGGCCGCCAGATCAGCTGCCCGCTGCCGCTCCAGCGGGTAGCAAACTCAGCCTTGGTGAGCCAGCGGGCGCCACTGCTTTTGGCCACGGATACCCGCTCGCCCTCCAGCGCTTCCAGCAGGACAAAATCCAGCCCTTCATGGTCGTTGTGGAGTGTCACCAGCAGGGGGTGATCGAGGGCCATCAGACCCGCAGGGGTCAGGCCCTCCAGCGAGTCGCAGCGCAGCCCCTGGCGCTGTGCTGCACCACAGGCCTCGTCCGCCGAGCGGGCCATTGCCATTACCCCCCACAAACCCAGCCAGCGTTCAAATACGCCGGGGGCATCTGCACTTTCCTCCGAATGCTCAGGAACCATTTCGGCGGACAACTGCGCGCCCTCGGCGGCAGAATTGTCATGCCGAAACAGGGTCATGACATGGGACAGCCCGCCCCATGCCAACCTGTCACCTGTGTGCCAATTCCCGGTAAGCAACAACCCCGACAGTAAAACCAGGGACACCAACGCAGCCGCACCAGTGCGGGAAAAGGAGCGTTTTTTCGCCATCGGCCTGTCAATGACCTCGCGGGCGGCGCGGTCCACCACCGCCACAGTGACGGTGGGACGCTGCTCCGCATAGGCGCCGATCAGACAGCGTTCCGCCAGCAGGTTGACCAGCCGGGGAATACCCCCGGTACGGCGGTGAATCCGCCTGCTGGCGCCGCGACTGAACAGGGAACACAGACCACCGGCGATAGCAATACGGTGATCCAGATAGGCCCTGGTTTCTGCCAGGGACAGGGGGCCGAGATGGCAGCGGGACACCACCCGCTGGTTGAGCTGGCGCAGGTCCGGGCGGCGCAGGGTATCGAGCAGCTCCGGCTGTCCGATCAACAGAATATGCAGGAGCTTGGCACTGCTGGTTTCCAGGTTGGTGAGCAGGCGCAGGGTTTCCAGCACCTCTGGGTCGAGATTTTGCGCCTCTTCGATAATCACCAGGGTCTGCTGGTTGCGGCTGTGGGCCGCCAGCAGGTTATCCTGCAGCAGTTCGACACAGGCCGTGGCATCGACCCCGGGGCCAACGGGAATACCCAGCTCCCGGCAGATTCCCGCCAGCACCCCGGTGCTATCCAACCTGGCGTTGAGGATATAGGCCAGGCGGAACGAAGGCGGGAGCTGATCGATCAACAAACGGCAGAGGGTGGTCTTGCCGGTGCCCACTTCACCACTGAGAAGAATAAAACCGCCTTCCCTCTCAAGCCCGTATTGCAGGTGCGCCAAAGCCTCCCGGTGACCGTCACTGGGGTAGAGGAAGGCCGGGTCCGGGGAAATCAGAAACGGCCTTTGGCGCAGGGCAAAATAGTCCAGATACATGGCGTTCCAGGCAGTCTGCTATGGCTGCGCAGTGTCAGGGCGGTGAATGTCCTCAATCTTGCCCGGCAGCGGTGGCGATACCACTTCACCTTCATAACTGTTGATGAAATTCAGCTGGCGATTGCGCAGGTAATCGTATTTGTCCCGGGTGGCATCCGCCATGCGCGACTGGGTGTCGAGGATGGTGGGACGAATAAACACCATCAGCACAGAATGATTGCTGGTGCGACTGCGGGAGCGGAACAGGTGGCCCAACACCGGAATGCTGCCCAGCACCGGCACCTTGCTATCGTCACCGGAAAACGACTCGTCTATCAGCCCTCCCAGCACCAGGAATTCGCCGTCCCCCACCATCACATTGGTGGTGATCAGGCGCTTGGCGGTGATCACATCAGCGGTACCGGCAGCTCGCGCTGTGGACAGCAGGTTTGACGTTTCCTGTTCGATGGCCATGCGCACCACTTCGCCATCGTTGATCTGCGGTAACACCTTGAGTTTGACGCCGATCTCCTTGCGCTCGATGGTTTGGAACGGATTGCTGACAGAATTATTGGTGGAGACATAATTGCCGGTAATAAAGGGCACTTCCTGCCCCACCGAGATGATGGCTTCCGCGTTGTCGAGGGTGACGATGGATGGCGTGGAGAGAATATTGGTATTGGCGTCGCTTTTCAGGGCCTCCAGCAACATGGCAAAGCCGCGTTTTTTGTCGTCATCCCAGGTGATACCGCCGCCGCTAAGGCCCCGGCCCAGGGGTAACCTGGCTACATCCTCAGGACTCACATCATCACTGATCGCCAGACCCACCAGGGCCGGGAGCAAGTCGTTGAAATTGATAATGGCACCCCCTTCCTTGCCCGCCACCGCCAGCTGCACGCTGAGCCGTTTGGCCTGATCTTCGGAAATTTCCGCCACAATGGCTTCGATCAGCACCTGTTTGCGGGGCACATCCAGCTGGCGCACCACCTTGATGATATCCGCAGACACCCCGGATTCAGCGGCAATCACCAGGGCGTTGTTGGCGGTGTCGGCCTCGATGCGGTAAGCGGTTTCGGCATCCTTGCCCTCCCCCAGCACCTTGCGGCTGAACAGGCTGGATTTGAGAATACCCTCCAACAGCACCTTCATGGGTTCAGCCTGGGCATAATTGAGGCGCACTACTTCGATGCCCCCCATGTCCCCCTGAGCAACATCCAGCTGGCGGATCATGGCTTTGAGATCCTGACGCACCAGCGGGTTGCCGCTGATAATCAGGCGGTTTTTGTAGGTATCCTCGACGATGCTGAGGTTCTGGCCCTGGAACTGGGTCAATTGTCCGGCAATGTGCAGCGCTTCCCCGGCGGAGATATGCCTGAGGGAAATGATATCCACCGCCCCCTGTTGGGGGTTGTCGAGGTCAGCGACGATGCTGCGCACCCGGGCGATCTGGGCGCGGGTATCGGTGACGATAATATGGTTGCTGGCGTCGTGGGCCTGCATCAGCGCCCCCTTGCTCAACATGGGCTTGAGGGAAACAATCAGCTCCGATGCCTTCATGTAATTGGTGCGCAGCACCACCGTCTGGATTTCATTGCCACCCTCACCCCCCGCCACATGGAAGGACTGACTGAAGGGCACGATACGGGTAACCGGCCCGTCATCCACCGCCTGGAAACCATGTACCTGGAGGGCGGAAAGAATCACCTCGTAGAGCATGGCCGAGTCGAGGGATTCGGGGGCAATAATGGTGATCTTGCCCTGCACTCGCGGGTCGAGAATAAAGGAGCGCCCGGTGATTTCCGCCACGCTTTCCATCACGGCGCGAATATCCGCTTCGCGAAAATTCACCGTGAGTTTTTCCGCCACGGCCAGCTGTGCCTGGAGGCCACAGGCCAGCAGGAGCAGCAGTGCCGCGAGGCGGAAAACGCCGCGCTTGTAACCATCAATAGCCATCATCTGTTGTTGGACTCCACTCTGTGCCGCGCCGCAGTTCACACTCAGCGCCTTGTTAACCAGGACGCGACCGTGGCCGCGTCAATGTCAATGATCTGCTCCTGCCCATCCCTGAGCACCCGTACCCGGTGCTGTCCTGCACCGGACAGGCTGGTGAGAATGTTCCCGTCCGCCATCAGTTCCGACAGCGGCCTGTCATCCACCGCCAGCACCACATCACCCCCAATGAGGCCGCTGGAGAGAGCCACCGCATCCAGCTCGTCGAGGCGCAAACCGGGGGCACCCGCGTCGGTGATCACCGCTGTAACACGCATATCCACCCCGGTATTACCCTCACCGGCAACCGCCATGGCGGGGGGTGCAGCCACCAATGCCAGGGACCTTTCACCGCTGGCCAACAGGCTGCGCAGGGGAATGCGCCGCAGCTCACCGTTCTCCCGCACCACCACCAGCCCGGCTTCAATCCTCTCCACCACCACACCGGGAGCAATCCTGTCTCCCTGGCTGTAGACAGCATCCGCGCCGCCTGCAACGGCAATATTGGCGCGCGCCTGATCGCCCCTGGTGATCACCCCCATCACCACGGCATCAATGGCCGCTGCCTGCAGCTCGTGGGCAACCGGTGAAGACAGTGCTTCCCAGGGATAAAGATTGAATGCCCCGGCTGGGGATGACTGATGGGGGAAGGGCAGCTCGGGCAATGCTGGCGGCACCGTATAAAGCAATGCCAGGCGCACCAGACCCCACAGGCACAGCAACCCCAGCACTGTATTGAGCAGCAGCACATTGCGCCCCGTCAGCAGTTCTGACAGACGCCTGTAGAGTCTTTGCCTGTCCTCGATGGCCGGGGCCATGGTCTCTCCCGTTGCGGTTTCAGTGTCCAGCCACTTGCGCCGGAGCGCAGGGCAATCGTTGCTTGATGGCCAGCGTGGAGGGCTCACCGGATGCTATCGGGCTGCCTGCGGGCTCCACTCTTAGCTCCCCGATCAGCCAGCCATCACCACTGAGGTCAATGGTGCCGTTGACATCAGCTCCACTGACCTGCACGGCAGCTCGTCCGTCAGGGCCGGCAACAAACTCCATGTGGTGATCCCCAGCGTCGCGGCCCAGCACCCTGAGACGGGACAGTGCACCCTGTCCCCGGGCGCGGCTTGGGTCCATGTAGAAGCAGTCACCCTGACGGGACAGCCATAACTGGCGGATCTCTCCGTCAAGCTGGCCCACGAGCAGATGCGGAGCCACCCCCAGGACGCCAAGGGGCATACCGGAAAAAATAAGGTGACGGACCCCAAAACCAGTGACTCCGGGGGTCACCACCCCGCGGGCAAAACCACTGTGACCGCTGAGGGTAATGCACAGGGCGGTGGGGCCGCTCGAGGGGCACCAGTGCCAGCGCAGAAGGTCGCTGTCTTTACCGCTGGACAGCAATGCCTCACCCCCGGAAAGCCGCGCACCCTCGATAATACGCACACCGGCGGGCAGGCCCGGCAGGGAGGACAGGGGCAGGGCAAACAGCATCAGGCCAATAATGACGATGGTCACCAGCAGAGTCCGCAACACAGCACTCAGGGTTTTGGTCATGGCGACTCCGGGAACAAGGGAGGATGATCACACCGCTTCATGACGGTTTTGTTACAGAGGCAATGAGCGTGGCCCGCCCGCTTACCATTCCCTGGGGGTTGCTGCTGTCCAGCTCCAGGGAACCCAGCTGATATCCCCGACACTCCAGGTCGCGCACAAAGGCCAGCACACTGTTGCCGGAGGCGGCTGACAATGACAGGCCCATGTCCCCTGAGGCAGAACCGCTCTCCGCACCCAGGGTTACGCCGTGGCGGGCAGCGAGATCGCCAGGTGTTTCATCCCCTGGCGATAGCGGGCAAGCCATGGCGGTTGCGTCCTGCCTGCCAAGCCGGGCCTGTAGCCAGAGACTGTCCTCCAGCACCAGGGCCAGTCGCTCCCGGGCCACGACCCGTTGCGCCAGCAGCGGCTTCACCACAAGGACAGCCAATACTGTCACCACCAGCACCATGGCGCCGGCCTGTATCAACAAACGTTCACGGGGCGCCAGTTCGCGCCACTGGATCATCAGCCTATTCATGGGCATTCCCCCCTTCGATGCGGTACTGCCAGTGGTCGTCCAGGGCCGTGACCCTGCCGTGCCAGCCGTTGCCGGAAAGGGGCAGTGCTGTCACTTGCGGGGCACTGCCGCTGATCTCCAGGGTCAGTCCCCCCTGGTCTGCGCTGAGCTTTTCGATGCGGCAATCAGTGCAGGCAGGCAGTATGCTGGCCAGTGGTGCCAGCAGAGTCAGGGGTGAGGGGCCGGACAGGGCGCCCCCCTCCAGCTGACGGGAAACCACGGACTGGAAATCCGCCATGGCAAAATCGTATGGCTCGCCAAAATGCTGGCCGTAAACCGCCTGCAGCTGTGCCTCCAGATGCCCCGCCTGTGCCTCCATGCGAACGGTCTCCACCTTCACTGTCACCATCAGCAGCACCAGGGCCAGCAGCCCCAGACCCAGGCTCAAGCCCAGGGCGCGGGCACCCACGGGAGTGGCGCGAACAGTGGCGCTGGTGAAACCGAGCCAGGGAGTGCATGGGCGATCAAACAGCTGCGCCAGATCCTCCACCCTCGACCTGGCCGCCAGCCCGGGTGGCAGTTGTCCCTGACTGTGCCGGGCAAACACCAGCAGTTGTTCATCGTTGCGGGACAGGTGGTTTTCCACCAGTGACCAGATCAATGCTGGCGGCCCCGCAGCCCCCTGCCAGGGTCCCAGGCGCAATACAGCGCGATCCCCCAGCAGCGCCAGGGCGCACTCCCCCTGCCGCCAGGGCAGAGCAAAAAAATCCGGCACGAGCTCCGTAGCCCCGGCTAACTGCCAGGCTGCCAACTGCTCCCGGCTGGTCACCAATACCGGAACGCGACCATCGCCGATACGCTCCCCCATGCGAAAGGCCAGCTGTGCCGGGGCCTCCAGTAACTGGTCTTCCAGCAGCCAGGGAATCATCGCCTGCCACTTGCTGCGGGGCACCTTGGGCACCGCAACCAGATGGCAGACGACCGCTTCTGTGGGTACCCAGAGGACGCCGTGGTTCTCCCCCATGGCTCGGGGTCGGTGTGTTACCGGCGCCGGGGTTGCAGTCAAGGGATCGGCAAGTGGATGGCTGGTGGTCATGGGGCTGCTGGTCATGGAAAAGTCACCTGGGAATCGTTACAGGGGTTCAGCAGGGCAAGTTCGCCACCACGGGCGTCCACAAGCCTGGGGATAAACGTCAGGGTACGGGCAATCACCCGTGGCGGTCCGGCGTCGGGACGCTGGATAACACTTTCATAGCCATAGCGCATGCCCCCCAGTGAGAGGGTGGCGCGAAGACCGAAATAATGGGTTTTTACCGCCAGAAACTCCGCGGGCAGCTGCGCCAACAGACTCTCTCTGGACACCGACACCACGGCGGAGAGGGCATCGTAGAAGGCACCCACCGTGGCAAAGGGGCGCCGCGCCGTCAGGGCCGGGATATGGCCCGCAGTAACCAGCGGCAACAGGGCCACAAGCACCTCGCCGGGGGCAGTATTCACGTTCAGGGGTGTTTGCTCAGGCAGAGTGCTGACATGGGGCCGCAAAGCCGCCACATCGGCCTCGCTGTAGCCCTTGAGCAGGGCCAGTTCGCCAATTTCAGCCAGGGGCTGATTGGCGGCGCGGTAGGACGGGTCCAGCAACAGGTACTCACTGTCCTCGGCACTGTCTGGCGTCAACAGCCAGGTATCGACATCCACCCAGTCGGTGATAGTGGCAATGCGCTGGTCGCTGGCATCCAGCCCCAGCTGCAGCAGCAGGTCGCGGAAAAAGGTACGGCGGGTGGTGGTGCCGCTGTATTGATGGTCAAGGGCAAGCTCATCGGCCCAACTCTGGATCGAATACCAGCCCAGGTTGTTGATGTTCAGCAGTCCAGCCAGGTCGCGGATACAGCCGCTGATCTCACCACCTTCCACCGGCAGCAGGGGCAGTGGCCGCGCCCAGATTTCCCCCAGATGATCCACAGTGCCCGCCTCGGCGTCGGCTTCCAGCAACGACTGCGCCCAGCTTTCGGCACTCAGCAGCAACAACAGCGCCTGTTCCCCGCTCACCGCACGGCTGACCTTCTGGATATGGATCTGGTGGCGATAGAACAGCCCCGCCACGATGGTGAGCACGAAAATCAGCAACAACAGCACCGAAATCAGGGCAATGCCCTGCTCTGCATTGCCCACGCCCTGACGCCCACGGCGAGTGCCAACAGTATCAGTCGCCATCACCACCTCCAGCGCCAGAGACTGACGCCACAGCGGTATCAGGGCCAGGCACCAGCAGCACAAGGCTTTCCCCATCGCGGGTCACGAGGGTGACCCTTATCAATGCAGGCACGGCAGTCAAGCCCAGGGGTTCATTAGCGGGGGGCCAAAAAGGGGTAAAGTCACCCTGGCTGTCCAGTTGCTCCACCCTGAGACTGTCGATTCCTGTGGCCAGCACCTGGTCCTCACGGGGGGTGGCGGGGCCCTCGTCCACCACCTGCCAGCGGCTGCGGATCAGACTGCCTTCCTCCACCCGGTAGCCCAGACGCTGCAAACTGCCACCAGGGGGGGCAAAGACCGCAGCGCCACCGCGGGTGAATACCATGGCAAAACTCCCCTTGGGGGCCAGATAGGCCCCCTCCTGCCCACCCAGGATGTCACGCACTGGCCGTTGCCGCAGGTGGATAAGGTCGTTGAGCAGTACCGATGTAGCCAGTTGCAGACGATTTTCACCGAGGAACTGCTCCTTGCTGCGGGCCTCCATCTGCAATATGCCGTCAAATGCCTGCCAGGCCAGGATCGACACAACCGCCATGATCACCAGGGCAACCAGCATTTCCACCAGGCTGAAGCCCTTGTGGTGGCGAATACCGAACGGGGTGAGGTGCGCAATGGCCACGGCGAATCAGCGCACGAAAAAGGCGGCGAGGCTCGCCACCGGAGTGGTGGTTTGCCCCGGACCATTGACACTGACTTCGTAGCGGATCATCCCCTCACCGGCAGCCTGCTGTGTTTCCAGGTGCCAGTGCCAGGACTCACCCTGCACTGTTAGCTGGCCCGAATCCCTGGCAAATTCCCCATCCCGCACCCTCAGCCCGCGGGCCAGGAGGTGCTGTTCCACAAGGCGATTCCAGGCGATACGATGCCCCTGGTGGCGTTCCATAAGGTGATAGCGCTGGTCGACAAACTGGCCCACCGCCGCAGTCACGCCGGTATAGGCAATGGTGACCACCAGCAAAGCCACCAGGGTCTCCACCAGGGTGAAGCCGCGCTGCCGGGCCAGCCTCATGGCACCCGCTGCCATGAAAAAATACCGTCGTCGTCGCGCTCAATGGTAGCTGCGCGGGGTGGTTCCCCCTCACTCACCCGAAAGCGCCCCGGAGTGACTGTGCCAAAGGGCTGAAAAATCACCCGGGATGGCTCACTGGCAGCGGCACCCTTGCGGGTCTGCTTAGCCAGCTCGCGCCAGCCGGTTTCATCTTCCATCTGCACCGCAATCCCCTGCTGAAGGCGCAGGCTTTCGTGGTCCCCCTCTGCCAGGAGCCACCAGCGGCCCTCGAGGAAATACCCGGCCATCAGGCGCTGACCATCGTCGCCGGACCAAGCGCCATAGACGGCCCCATCCAGTACGGCGTTGTCGCTGAGGGCTTGCAACCAGCTGGACAACTCGCTCGCCTGTTTTTCGAGACGATCCTGTTGCAGGCGCTCAAAACCCAGGCCGACGCTGGCTGCAGTGATGGCGATAATCGCCAGCACCACCATGATTTCCACCAGGGTAAAACCACGGCAAGCAGTGGGGGGCAACTGTGTCATGGCGCAGCCTCAGCGCTCCACATTCCAGCTGCCGATATCCCTGTCAGGGCCTTCCCCGCCCTCGCGACCGTCCGCACCCAGGGTGAAAACGTCGAAGGCGCGGCCATTGCGGCCCGGAACGGTGTAACGGTACTCGCCGTCCCAGGGATCGCCGGGCAGGTCATCCACATAGGGGCCTTTCCAGTTGCGGGCACTGTCGGGCTTTACCACCAGAGCCCGCAGGCCCTCCGCCTGGGAGGGATAGCGGTAATTGTCGAGGCGGTAGAGTTTCAGGGCATTTTCCAGGGAGCGGATATCCTGGGTGGCCTTGATCTCCCGGGCTTCGTCGGGGCGATCCATGACCGAGGGCACAATGATCACCGCCAACAGACTGATGATGATCAGTACCACCATGATTTCGATCAGGGTGAAGCCCCCCTGGGCGACGGGTTGAGCTTGGGTCATGTTATTCACTCCGTAGTTTGAGTATCACGTTGGACGCTGCACGTTTGACGTAAAAGCCACCTGCAAAACCTGCGGCGGCGCGTGACATGGGCAGCGCGCCGCTGTTGCAGCGCGCAACCACGTGAAACGTGCAACGAATAACTAAATCAGTTGATTCATCTTGACGATGGGCACCAGCACAGCCCCCACAATCAGCAGCACCACCAGCCCCATAAATACCACCAGGGCCGGTTCCATCAGTTTGAGCAGGGTGTCGATGGCGTTCTTGAGGCGCGCACTGTAGTAATCCGCCACCCGCATCAGCATTTGGTCGAGCTCGCTGGAGGCCTCACCGCTGTTGACCATGTGCAGCAAAAACCCCGGTGCAATGGCTTCACTCTTGAGGCTCTGGAACAGACTGTTGCCCTGGCGCACCTGTTCGTTGACCGCCTCCATACGCTGCCGCAGGTGCAGATTGCCGATGCCGGTGCTGGCGATGGCCAGGGCCGACAGTATCGGCACTCCGCTGTGGAGCAGGGTGCCAAGGCTGCGGCACCAGTCCGCCAGGGTGGCTATCAACAACCAGGGGCCCACCAGCGGCAATTGCAACAACAGGCGATGCCAGCGCTGGCGCCGCCCACTGTCCCGCAGGGCAATGGCCATGGTCACCACAGCCGCCCCCACTGCACCCAGGGCGTAGAGTCCGTAGACCCGCAGGCCATCACTGAAGGCAATGGTGGCGCGGGTCAACAGGGGCAGTTCCTGACGTGCGTTGACAAACACCTTGGCCACCTGGGGCACCACATAACCCACCATCACCGAAATCACCGTGAGGGCCACCAGTATCATCACCGCCGGGTAAATAAGCCCCTTCATGAGGGTCTGGCGGTTGGTGTTGCCCCCCTCCAGTTCATCCGCCACCCGGGTCAGCACCCGGTGCAGATGGCCGGTTTCCTCGGCAACGCCGATGGCAGCGATTACCCGCTCACCGATGTTGTAGGGGGATTTTTTCAGGCTGACGGAAAAGCTGTAACCTGAGGTAAGGCCATCGCGCCAGCTTTCCAGAGCCTGGCGCTGCTGCTTGTGGTCGGTCTGTTCCGCCACCAGCCGCAGGGCCTCCTCCAGGGTCATGCCGGAATTCACCAGAATCGCCAGCTGGCGCATCAGCAGGGACAGGTCCGCCAGACGAATGGACGGTTTATGCCACGACCACCGCGCCCGGGGTCTGGCCGCAGCGGTGATGTCCGCAACAAACAAGCCTTTTTCCGCCAGATCACGGCTCAGCTGGCGCATGGAATCGGCAACGCCGCTGGCGCGCACTTCCCTGCCGCTCTTGTCATAGGCGAGGTAATTGAAAGTGGGCATATCCGCTACCCGGCAGGATCAGGTGGTGGTAACACGGAGTACTTCCTCAAGACTGGTAACACCTTCGGCCACCAGCCGCACCCCCTCGTCACCAATGCCGGACACTCCCTGGCGGATGGCGGTTTCCAGCTCATTCTCACCGGCGCCGGCGTGAATCAGCTGTTGCAGGTGGTCATCCACCTCCACCAGCTCGAAGAGAGCGCGGCGCCCCACATAACCGGTGTTATTGCACTGCTGGCAACCCCTGTGGCGCCAGAGGGTTGTGCCGGGAGCAAGTCCGGTGCGTTCACAGGTGGCCTGATCCGCCGCTACCGGCTCCTTGCAGTGGTCACAGAGTTTGCGCACCAGGCGCTGGGCCAGCACACCGCGCAGGGTGGAGGCCAGCAGAAAACGGTCGATACCCAGATCCTGTAAACGCACCACTGCACCAGCGGCGGTATTGGTGTGCAGGGTGGAGAGCAGCAGGTGACCGGTGAGGCTGGCCTGCACCGCGATCTCGGCGGTCTCGGCATCGCGGATCTCGCCGATCAGCACCACATCCGGGTCCTGTCGCAGGATCGCCTTGAGACCGCGGGCAAAGGTCATACCGGCACGCAGGTTGATCTGGGTCTGGCTGATGCCCTGCAGGTCGTACTCAACGGGGTCTTCCACCGTCATGATATTGCGCTCCAGGGTATCCATTCCCTGCAGGGCGGCGTAGAGGGTTGTGGTTTTGCCGGAACCGGTGGGGCCGGTCACCAGGATCATGCCGTGGGGTCTTGCGATCAGCCTGGCGAGGGTAGCCCTTTGGCTGTCACTCATGCCCAGATCCGCCACCGACAGCTTGGTGGCGCTCTTGTCGAGCAGACGCATCACCACCCGCTCGCCGTGGGAGGAGGGCATGGTGGACACCCGCAAATCCACCGAGCGCCCCCCCAGACGCACGCTCATGCGGCCATCCTGGGGCAGGCGTTTTTCGGAAATGTCGAGCTTCGCCATCACCTTGATGCGGGAAATCAGCAGCGGTGTGATATGCACCGCCGGGGTCAGCACGGTGCGCAACACACCGTCGAGGCGAAAGCGCACCCGGGCCTGTTGCTGGTAGGGTTCGATATGGATATCCGAGGCCTTCTCATTGAGGGCTTCCGCCAGAATGGCGTTGAGCAGGCGGATAATCGGTGCATCGTCATCCCTGTCCAGCAAGTCCCCCGACTCCTCCAGGCTGACCGCCAGGGCCTGCAGATCGGTGTTGTCCTTGATATTCTCCAGCACCATCGCCGAGCTGTCCTTGCGTCCCGCATACAGGCTTTGCAGCTTCGCCTCAAAGGCCTCCTCATCCAGCCAGTGCAGTTGCGGCAGCACTTCACGGCTGCGCTGCACCTCCATCACCGCCGCCATAGGCGCGGCGCGGGTCAAATACAGGCTGTCACCCTCCCCGTCCATCAGCACGGTGTATTTGCGGGCAAATTCGAACGGCAGAAGTTCCATGGGTGGGCACAATCGCAAAGGGGAGTTGGTTCAGTGGGTCCAGTGTCGCCAAGATTCATGACAAAAAAATGACATATCACGAAACCATCACAAATCTGTCATCTCGGCGCCACCTTGCCCCCTTTTGCAGGAAGCCTGCCTGACAGCCATCAAGCGCCAGACAGGAACTCGCAGATGGCGGCGTGCATATTGCACCGTTGCACGCACTTACCTTAACGCGCGCATTTACCCGATGGTGATCACATCCTAGCGAGGCAAGTGGGCTACCCTGTCGACGTATTTTCGCTATCCGGATTACGTGCGGACAACGATTTACACCACCAATGCCGTGGAGGTGGTACACCGCCAGTTCCGCAAACTGACCAAAACCAAGGGCGGCTTTGCCAACGAGAACAGCTTACTGAAGCTGCTGTACGCCGGCATACTGAAAGCCTCCGAGCGGTGGATGCATCCGATCCAAAACTGGAACCTGACGCTGTCGCAACTGACGATCCATTTCCCGGGACGGCTGGATAACCATATCAGCCTGTGAGTGACAAGGAGTTTTGAACACCCTCCACCCTCGAAAGTTTTATTGTTTTCATTAGAAGTCTCCCTTAATTATTTTATCCTCTTCGTCCCTTGGCACACCTCTAAAAAATTCAGTATGTGCATCCTGTTTGCGCTTATTTTCAGGCGTCGGTACATATTCATCCGAGTCGATATTGGTTGGAAACCTTTTTTCATTATCCAACTCATATACGACATGGTACTTCGGGCTATACATAAGCGGCATTATCATGAAGTCCTGACCGGTCGGAAAATAATTTGCCCTCCCATAAAATGATACAAAAGCATTTCTAGTAAAATCTGGAAGCTCTGACGAGTGCAGAGGTCTTTGTGACATGGTACCTTTAGGCGATATAGCTGAAGGTACTGCCTCGCCTGTTTTATTGTTTACATCATAGTCATTAACATAGAATGTAACACGCTTTAGATGGTTTAAAAGCATTTCCGGGGTAAAACCAATTTCCTTTAGGTACGCTTCAGCTTCGGGTGGGAAGGTAGCACCCTCTTCATCGGCAGATTGCATTTGGCCCACCCAAGTTAATGACCCAACTCCTTCTTTGATGGCCTCCCTTTTTAAAGGAATATTGATATCCCCAAAGAGGTTTAAAGTAATATTTTTACTGCGCTTTAACAAATCAGCATCAATCTCAACAATCCTGTGTCTTTTCGAAAAATATAGCTGTCCCATCAGAAAGTTCTTGTTGTATTCACTCACCTCCTTGGCTTTTTGATCATCAACCGGCAAGAAAATTGGGTTTTGAGCAAAACATAAACTCCACCCACATATCACGCCTGCCAGAAAGACAGTTTTTATCAACTTGTTCATAATTATTATTCCTTGTGAATGATTTATTAAACGTGATGCCCGATAAAGCGCGAAAAATCGCTCGCAACTGCTTATACTTTGGCCACATTTGTACTGATAATACCCTGAATCTTCAGCACAGCACTTGAGGTTTTGTTGACTTGCTGACTCGACCCAAGATTGCCAGTATCCAGTATTTTCAACAGGCAATCGACATAAGGTCGCCACCTAACTGTAATTCGATGAGCATGTGTAAAAGTTAATCGACGCTTTACGTAACCTGAATTATGATAATCAGGTTAACAATAGGCAGCGACCTCAATAAGTCGTCCACCTGCCCAGATAGCCATACGCTATAAATCCGACAATAACTGGAGAGCCTAAAAATGACCGCAAATAAAAAAAAACTTTGCTGTGGTGCTTGTTCATCCCCTTTCTGCTGGTCCAGGCCTACCTGACCGTGGGGCCTGGCGGCATATTCGAAGTGTACGGTTACTGGGAGGGCTTTCCGAAATTTTTTACCATAAATCTCAGCGACCCACTGCTTTCTGCGGGGCTGGTGGATTTTATGGTGGTGGCTCTGCTGGCTTTCCTGTGGATGGTAAGCGAACTGCCTGCGGAAAACCGCTGGGGAATCAAAACCTTTTTATGGATACTCAGTTATCTGGTTTTCCCGGGGCTGGGGTTTTTCCTGTATTTCCTGTGGCTGAACCCGAACCATCGGTTTGTACAGTAGCCTGATGCACAAAGGGGCTTGATTTTACCTGTATCAGCCCCCAAATAATCGCCGCCCTTGCAGCATCTGCACAACAATCACATTACACCCGCTCAGGCCTGCCACTCACTGAGTGGTTACAGGCCTGAGTCTGGAAATATGTCCACTTGCTATACTGCCTTGCCTGTTGCCGCCATTACCTGTATTCGTTCGATTTCCTGGCGCGACATTTCCCTTGCCAAATGATGTTGCGCAGCCCATTCATGGGCAGAAATCTGCTTGCGTTCATTCAATCCAGGAAACTTGACCTGGTAGAAGCGATAGCGCTTGTCGTAATGAGGCAGGAGCTGAGAGCCTGAGGCTATCGGGTCAAACATTCCGGCAACCGGCATATGCACCGATTGCGCGCTCTCCGACAGCCAGGCGGCCAGCCAGCAAAATGTGCTGATGCTAAGGCCGATATGACGGGCGCCGCGAAGTGTTTGGAAATCATCCATCACCTCCCCCTGGGGCAAAAATCTGGCGTGGGGAAAGATATCCTTCAGCTGGCGGCAATAAAGACCATCATCCAGCTGGCCCATAAATACAGGCTTGAGACCAGTGTTCTGCACAATCCCTGCGTAGTAGGAAAAAGGCAGCAGGTAATAATGCGGATGCTGGCCGCTGACAATATCCTCGGCGCGAATATGAAACACAATCTCATCATCGGCGATGACAACGCCACCATCCCGGGGAGCAAAAAAACTGCGATAAAACTTTGCTGGGCGAAAATAACTCAGCCGCTGCCCCCAGCAGTTCACTACCACCGCGTTGACAGCGCTAGTGCCCAGCAGCCAGGCCACCTCATCGAGATTGAATTTATGCCCTCTCAGCACCAGCGCCCCCTCTACGTCTGCGGCCGGAGCACTGATTCTGTTCCACTCTGGCAAATCAATGCCAGTAATCAACGCCCTTGGAACCCGGCGTTTAAGCTCAAGCGCCACCATGGCCTGGAACATCCGGTTGCCAAGCCTGCACCTATGCCGGACGACTATTTGGGGTTGACTCATGGATTCGGATACCAATAATTGCTGGCTTTGAAAATCGCCAGGGACGGCATTGTTCTATAAGAGGGGGTCAAAGTCCAATTGCTGGAATCAGGGTGTGGTCAAAAGAATATTTACTTCGAGGGAAAAATTCGTAGATACTCTGTTCCACGTCAATTTTTCATGTGTTCGTCACTGAAAAGCAGCG
>OBJA01000272.1_pt1 | contig 48500 bp, 30 predicted proteins | sample 1519751 | NCBI WGS metagenome assembly OBJA01 (sample SAMEA3881238, study PRJEB22517) | soil metagenome | biome: lake sediment; feature: soda lake sediment; material: sediment, water from around vicinity | place: India | collected 2013-12-23 | depth 3 m
AGATAATTAGATATGTTTTCGATAAAGGGCCTTCCATGGGCTGTTCATGATCAATTCATATAGGTTATTAGGTTGTTATGTTATTGGGTTATTGGGTTATTGGATTGTTAAGTTTCGTGGGGATAAAAATCAATTTTTAATCCCCATTTTTGGAGGTGTGAGAAAATGAGGATTTCGAGGATTTGAGGATTTAGCATATGAACCCTATAACCCGGAAACTGCTGCCTTTTTAATGTGTACAATAAAACATGTGCCTAGATGGAAGGATAAATCACTTATTATCAAAAGGATATGGGGAGTCATCCGATGACTATGCATAATCCCCTGTACCTCACAATGTTACCTGTTCGTTTTTTTTCCAGGTTATTTGGTTTTTGGTGTTGAGCAGCTGGAATCCCCATTTTTGGACGTGTGAGGAAATGAAGATTTTGAGGATATGAGGATTTAATATATGAAGATAATTAAGTTGTGACTGGTTAGTTGGTTATTAGGTTATTGGGTTATTAGGTTATTTGGTTATTTGGTTATTTGGTTATTGGGTTATTGGGTTATTGGGTTATTGGGTTATTGGGTTATTGGGTTATTCTGTGGACGGTTCTTTCCAATAACCTAATAACCTAATAACCTAATAACGGTTGTTGGGTTATTGAGGACCATTTTTTAGAAAGATTAAGTTTAACAATCTATATCAAAACAATACTGATGAAGAAAACGTTAATATACTATAATCAATGATGTGCATCAATGGAAAAGCCTGCCCCCACCGACATTGCCATTCACCCGGTGATCCATAAAAGATGGAGCCCCCGCTCATTCACCAGCCAGGAGGTTGAACGGGAGGTTCTGGAAAAGATCTTTGAAGCTGCCCGCTGGGCCCCTTCGAGCTTCAATGAACAGCCCTGGCGTTTTATTGCCGGGCTCAAAGGCGATGAAACCTATAGCAGGATTATGGAATGCCTTGTGGAATTCAACAAAAAATGGGCCCATCTGGCCCCGGTACTTGTCATTACTGCTGCAAAAAAAACCTTTACCAAAAACGGCAAGCACAACCGTGTCAGTCATTTCGACCTGGGGCAAAGTGTAGCTTATATAACTTTTCAGGCTTATCACCAGGGGCTTGTCATGCACCAGATGGCCGGGTTAAGCCTTGAAAAAGCAAGGGATCTGTTCAGCATTCCTGAAGATTTTGAACCCCTGACGGCTTTTGCCCTGGGCTACCAGGGCCGGCCTTCCGATCTGCCGCCCGACCTGGAGCGCAGCGAACTTGCCCACCGCTCACGCCGCCCCCTGAAGGAGCTGGTGTTCCGTGGCCGGTTCGGCTTACCTTGTTTTGAAGAGTGAAAAGAAATCCTGGTGTTTTTTTTTACCTTATGGGTTTCTTTCCTTTTTAATGTTTTAAATCATTGAATTATATAATATTTTTGCTGTAAATCATTGTTTATGCAGCAGAACGAGGGCAAACAGGAACATCGAAGGAGTTGGACCCGCAGATGGTATGAAGTGGTCTTCGAGGCAGAAACTTTTGCCGGAAGGTTATTCGACGAGGTGCTCCTGGTGCTGATCGTCCTGAGCATCCTGGTGGTAATGCTTGAAAGCGTGGAAGGCATCCGTTTGCGCATTGGCACAACTCTGGGCTGGATGGAATTTACCATTACCCTTCTTTTCAGCCTTGAATACCTAGTTCGTATTATTGTAAGCCCCAGGCCGGGGAAGTACATCCTAAGCTTCCTGGGCCTTGTCGACCTGCTGGCCATCCTGCCCACCTATCTTGCTTTTCTGGTGCCAGGGGCACAGCCACTGATCGTTATCAGGGCAATCCGCCTGCTGCGTATTTACCGAATCCTGAAACTTTACCGGTATATAAGAGCTGGCAAAATGCTGATCCTGGCCCTCAGGGCCAGCTTCCGAAAGATTTTGATATTCATGATATTTATCCTTATACTGGTGATCATGCTCGGAAGTATCATGTATGTTGTGGAAGAAGGCAATCATGGGTTCTATAATATTCCCTTAAGCATCTATTGGGCGGTGATCACCCTTACTACTGTTGGATACGGGGATATAGTACCCCTGACCAGCCTGGGAAGATTCATTGCCACTTTCATCATGCTGCTGGGCTACAGCATCATAGCCATTCCAACGGGCATTGTGTCGGTGGAGCTTTCACGGGTGGATCGCAAATCCGAGTCCAGCCAAAGGATCTGCAAATTCTGCAATGAAAAAAACCATGACCCGGATGCAAGCTTTTGCAAAACCTGCGGGGCAAGATTATAGCTAAACTTCTGGCAAAACAAACATAAAACAGAGGGTTTTTTATCTATCTTTGGGCTGAACATTGGTTTTGTTTACATAAAATTTAGTTGCTGATGCGTAAGGGGTTCCTGATATGGATACTGCTTGGGACAATTCTTGTTCGGGGAGGTTTTTCACAGGCCCCCAAATACAGCAATGAATTTTTATCTATCGGGGTAGGTGCCCGTGCCCTGGGCATGTCGAATGCTTTTGTAGCCCTGGCCGATGATGCCACTGCCGGATACTGGAATCCTGCCGGGCTCACCCGGCTGAATACCAGCCTGCAGCTCTCGCTGATGCACACCCAGTATTTTGCAGGTATTGCAAGGTACGACTACGGATCGCTGGCTTTCCGCTCCTCGGGCAATCATTATTTTGGGGTTTCGCTCATTCGCTTCGGCATTGATGATATTCCGGACACCTCGGAGCTTATCGATGCCGAAGGTAACATCAACTACGACCGCATCCGCTCGTTCTCGGCTTCCGACAATGCTTTTCTGGTTTCCTATGCCAGGCGGTTGCCGGCAAACGAAAACCTGCGCCTGGGCATCAATGCCAAGATCATCCGCCGCACGGCAGGCAACTTTGCCGGGGCCTGGGGTTTCGGGCTGGATGCCGGGCTGCAGTACCAGCACAATGCCTTTACCTTTGCTGCCATGGCACGCGATATCACCTCCACCTTCAACGCCTGGAACTATCAGCTGGATGATCGGATGCGCGAGATTTTTACCCTGACTGGAAATGAGATCCCACAGAACAGCCTGGAAGTTACCCTGCCCCGGCTCATCCTGGCAGCAGCACGCCATGTCAGTATCACCCAGGATTTGAACCTTCTGGCTTCCCTTGACCTGATCATTACCTCCGATGGAAAAAGAAACGTGCTGCTCAGGGGGGATCCCTTCAGCTTAGAACCTAACCTTGGACTGGAACTGGGCTTCCGCAACATGATTTTCCTTAGGGCAGGGGCAGGAAACATACAACAATATTCTAAAAATAACAATCAAAAAAAATACAGCCTGCAAACCAATATGGGTCTTGGAGTGGTACTGGGCGAACGGCTGTCGATCGATTATGCTTTAACCGATGTGGGCGACAATTCAGTGGCATTATACTCAAACGTTTTTTCCCTGAAGCTGAACATCCAGCGAAGGGAAACGGCCCAGGTTCCGCAGGAATAGTTTGACCTTTACCTTAAAGTAACAACAAGGTGAAAAGAACCTTCCCGATAATCATTCTGCTGATGGCCTCCCTGATGTGCCAGGGACAGCCCCTTGGTAATGAATGGATCAATTACAACCAGCAATACTTTACAATCAAGGTTCATGAGCAGGGGCTTTACCGGATCAGCTACAACGCCCTGCTGCAGGCAGGTGTACCCCTTGGAAGCTTCGACCCCAGGAGCTTCCAGGTATTCACCCGCGGGGAGGAACAACCCATCATCGTCAAAAACGAACACACAGGCCTTTTCCAGCCGGGAGATTACATTGAATTTTTAGGAGATAAAAATGATGGCTGGTTTGATAAGGGCTTCTATAAAGATCCGAACCTTCAACCCAATCCCCGGTACAGTCTTGTTAACGATACCGCCACATACTATATCACCTGGAATAACTCGCTGAACAACAAGCGATTCATCCTGGATACCGATGTCAGCTTCCAGGGATATACCCCCGCTCCCTGGTTTTGGTTTACCTCAAGGGAAGATTATACCAGCAGCTACTATGGGGGAGAGACCAATGTATATGGTGTCACCAGCCCCGATTATACCGAGGCACAGGGTTGGTTTGATGCAGCTTTTACCCTGGGTCAGAGCCGTTCAAAAACCCTGCCCACTCCCAACATACAGCTCAATGGCCCTCAGGCTCAGATACAGATGGCTGTAGTAGGGGCTTCAAACTATGCACAGCTTTATCCTGATCACCACCTTCGTATTCAATTTGCCGGCCAGCTGATTGATACCCTGTACGATGGCTACCGGCTGTTGCAATTTGCCCGGCAGGTGGATGCTTCAGCCCTTAACCCCTCGGGAACCACCTTTGTTTTTTCATCTGTCAACGATCTGGGCTCCACCGTTGACCGCAATGCCATCGCTTATATATCGGTTCGTTATCCTCACACTTTCAACCTGCGCAACCTGCAGCAGCTCACCATGGAGCTGCCCCCATCGGCCGGCAATAAGACTCTGCTGCAGTTCACCCAGTTCAATGCAGCTGAACAGGACACTGTCTGGATCTTCGACATTACCCATAGCCGGAGAATACCGGTGGTATCAGGTGATGTTTTTCAGGCACTGGTTCCCAATGCAGGGCAGCTGCGCCGCTGCCTGATCACTTCATCGGCGCGCATAAAGCAGATCAGCCAGGTGCGCCCCGTGAACACCCAGCCCGGGATGTTTGCACGCTTCCAAAACTTCATGGCAGCCCCTCACCTGAACTCCGATTACCTGATGATAACCCATACCTCGCTGATGCAGGCTGCCGCTGCCTACCGCGATTACCGCAACAGCACGGGTTATAAGGTGCTGTTGGTGGATGTCGATCAGCTGTATCATCAGTTTGCCTACGGCATTTCCAAACACCCCCTTGCCCTGAGGCAGTTTGCCCGCTTTACTCTGGAGAAATTCTCCAGCCCACCGAAGATGATGTTTCTGATCGGCAAGGGGCACAACACCCGGGTTTACCGAAAGAACAACCAACATTATGCCAATACCCTTGTCCCATCAATGGGAGATCCGGCCTCTGATGTTCTGATCACTGCCGGGCTTTCCGAGGGAACACTCATTCCGGGCATCCCCACCGGTAGGCTTGCTGCCCGCAGCCCCGAGCATGTGTCCCTGTATCTTGAAAAGATCCGTCAGTATGAAGCCGCACAAGCCCAGCCCCAGGAATGGATGAAAAACGTGCTGCACTTCGGTGGAGGTTCAAGCCTGGCCGAGCAATCCATACTGGCCGATTACCTGGCCATGTACGAACAAAACATCAGCGGGCCCTTTTTTGGCGCTCATGTGCGGACCTTTTTAAAAAGTTCTACCGAACCCATCCAGGTAAACCAGTCCGACTCCCTGAAAAAGATCATCAACAATGGTGTCTCGCTGATGACATTTTTCGGACATGCCGCCGGGGTAGGCTTCGACCTGAGTATCGATCATCCCTCGGAGTACAACAACTACGGCAGATATCCCTTTATGATCGCCAACTCCTGTTTTGCCGGCGATATCTTCAATACTTCAATCAGTTCAAGCGAGGAATTTGTATTAATTGCCAATAAAGGAACTATAGGGTATATTGCATCCACCTCGGCTTCTGGAGCTTTCGAGCTGAACCGCTATACCAATGCCTTTCTGCGAAACCTCTCCGACACCCATTACGGGCGGCCCGTAGGTGAAAACATCCGGCAGCTGATCCGTGAAATTGAAAGCTCCAACATCTACATCCGCAACATCTGCCTTCTGAACATTTTGCACGCCGATCCTGCTTTGGTGATCAATTTCCAGGAAAAACCCGATTACATGATCAGGCCCCAAAACATCTTCTTCACTCCCGACAATGTGACCACTGCCCTGGAGGAGTTCACCCTGCATGTGATATCTACCAATATTGGCAAAGCCATTGAGGATTCGGTAATGGTTGAGGTGGTGCGAACCTTCCCGGATGGAGCCACCATAACCTACATGAAGCGGATTCCGGGTACGATGTACAAAGACACCCTGTTTTTTGAAATACCCCTTGACAGGGAAAAAGGCATTGGGGTCAACCAGTTCAGGGTTAGCCTGAATGCCCTTGGGGAAGTGCCCGAGATGAACATGGCCAACAATGTTGCCACTCAGAGCCTTTTGATCCGTGAAGCCGAAATAATACCCGTTCTTCCCTATGCCTACGCCATTGTACCCCAGGAGCAGGTAACCCTGAAGGCATCAACGGGCGATCCCTTTGCTCCCGAACGAAGTTACATTTTTGAACTGGATGTTTCGGCTTCCTTCAGCAACCCCCTGCGGCAAATGGTGAAACAGCGGGGAGGTGTGGTATCCTGGACCCCGCCGGTTCAGCTCACCGACTCAACGGTATATTTCTGGCGGGTTAGCCAGCATCAGGAAGACCCCAAACTGTTGAACTGGCGCAACAGCTCCTTTCAGCATATCAGCAACCGGCAGGGCTGGAGCCAGGCGCACTTTGACCAGTTTGGTCAAAACCCCACGCGCTTTGTACAATACAATTCCCTGGACAGAAAATGGGATTTTGCCAACAACTTGCTGTCAATACAGGCGCAGGCGGGCATTTACCCATATATAAGCTGGGATGAGGTTTGGCTGAAGGTAAACGGGGCAATGATGAGAATCTGGGCCTGCCTTTCGGGGTCAAGCAACGGCATGACCCTGTTTGTGTTTGATCCGGTTAGCGGTGAGCTGTGGCTAAGTTATGATCAGGGCGACAATTTGGGTCAGTTTGGCAATCTGCATTGTTCGGCCAACCCAACAATAGGTTTTGATTTCTATACCCATTCGGAAGAATGGAGGGATCGCATCAGGCTGTTTCTTGAAGCTGTTCCTCAGGGACATTTTGTTATGGCCTGGAACCACCGCAACCACAACGCACAGTCTTTTTCCGAGCCCTTGCGCCAGGCTTTTGAATCCATTGGAAGCGCTCACATACGTACCCTTGTTAACAACACCCCCTACCTGATCTTTGGCCGCAAAGGGGACCCCATTGGGGCAGCCAATGAAGTGATCGGGGGAAGCATTACTTCCATCATTCAATTGAACGACAGCCTGCGTACCAACTGGAACCAGGGGTACATTCTTTCGGAACGAATCGGGCCTGCCAAAGCCTGGGAATCACTCCACTGGAGGCAGCAGAGCCTTGAACCCCTGAATACGGATTCGGTGTGGTTGCAGGTACTTGGGGTAAGCCCGCAGGGCAGGCTGGATACACTGATCCATTATATAGATGCGGGTGAAAAAGATATCATGGACCTTGCCCAGCAGGTGGATGCTGCCCAGTATCCTTACCTTCACCTGAAGGTCAATATGCAGGACGATCAAAACAGGACACCTGCCCAGATGCGCCGTTGGCAGGTTATTTACCAGGGAATGCCTGAGGCTGCACTGGATCCGGCATCCCATTTTTACTTTGTGGCCGATACCATGCCGGAAGGTCAGGAACTGGTTTTTTCTACGGCTATTCGCAATATCAGCCAGCAACCCATGGACAGCCTGCTTGTGAATTACTGGATAATTGACCAAAACCGCAACACCCATAAGATACCCTATGCAAGGCAGGCCCCCCTGCTGCCCGGGCAGGCCATTACCGACACCATCCGCTTCCCTACCTTTGGACTTGCCGGCAACAACGGCTTCTGGGTTGAGGTAAATGCCGGCCGCGACCAGGAAGAACAAAACCATTTCAACAACATCGGCAGAATCCCCTTTGTGGTGAAGCCCGATGTTTATAATCCCATGCTTGATGTCACCTTCGATGGGATCAGGATCATGGATGGGGATATTGTTTCGGCACAACCACTGATCCGTATCAACCTAAGGGATGAGAACCAGTACCTGCCACTGAACGATACCACATTGTTCAGGATTTCACTGCAAACCCCCTCCCAGGTACAGCCCTCAAGACTCTACTTTTCACAACTTCCCGAACAGATGCAGTTTATTCCTGCCTCTCTTCCCGATAATACCTGCAGGGTTGAATACCGCCCTTCTTTTTCCGAAGATGGAATCTATACCCTTAGTGTTCAGGCAAGGGATCGGTCGTATAATGAGTCGGGCAGGGAAAATTACAGCATCCGTTTTGAAGTAATCAACCGCAGCACCATCACCGAGGTCCTTAACTGGCCAAACCCCTTTTCAACGGCAACCCATTTTGTGTTTACCCTGACAGGTACTGAAGTTCCCAGCTTCTTCAGGATACAGATACTGACAATTACCGGGAAGGTAGTACGAGAAATAGACCTGGCCGAACTGGGCCCCATTCGCATTGGCCGCAACATTACCCAATTTGCATGGGATGGCACCGATCAGTTTGGCAACCGCCTGGCAAACGGGGTGTATCTCTACCGGGTTATAACCAGCATAAACGACCAGGCCATAGAGCGTAATCCTACAGAAGCCAGCCGCTACTTCCACCGTGATTTTGGGAAAATGTACCTTATTAGATAGTGAATTAGGGATTGGTTAGTTTACCATAAGCTTTCCTGAAAAGGTATTCCTGCCGGTAGTGACGCGATAGAAGTATAGCCCTTCCACGGCTTTATTTCCCTGACTCAACTGCCCGTTCCAGTAAAGGACATCACCTGACTGGGCAGACTTTGAGAAGATCAGCTGCCCTTTGGTGTTGAATACTTCAAGCAGGGAGCTTCCTTGTTGGTTTCCAAGATCAAACCAGAAACCACTTGAGGAGGGATTGGGATAAACCTTCAGCTGCCCGTTTTGACCTGCCATGGGCGGGGAAGTGCTAAGGGGCAGCCCATGGGCAGGGAAAGGTTGGGTTGAGTAAAGGCGGTATTCACCCGGCTGCAATGGCAGCAGCCCATTCACATTGGTGATATTTATCTGCTCACCGCTGAAGTATTCATACCAAATCCCGGTTTGCTGGAACTGAGGGCTAATCTGCCTTGAAACCACGCCAAAGTTACCCAGTATGGTCACATTGTTGGAAGCATGGTTCAGGTGAATACGTTTCAGCTCCCCAGCCAATGCCAGGGTATAATCATCGGTGCGAAATACATCGTGAGAGGTTTTCAGATCGGCCATCAGCGAGTATATGTAATACAGATTGCGACGGCGGTGGTCGTTGAAATAGTCCCAACGAATAGGTTTGCGAGCCGTGCGGCAGTCCGGGTCAACAGTGCCGTTGGGACAATGGTTGATGGGGTAATCATAGCCCAGTTCGCCAAACATCCAGATCATCTTGGGCCCGGGGATGCCGAAATAGAACACGGTGGCCAGCTCGTTGCGGCGCAGGGCAATGGGTAGCTGCCGTACGTTGTGATTTGGGTTACTGGTATTGCCATAGGTAAGGTTTTCGAACATGAGCCGTTCCTCATCATGGCTTTCCATATAAGCAATTAAATGAGGGTTCGCATATCCCCGCTCCTGGTATGATGCCGCAGAGAAATCAGAAATATTTTGTTGATTTTCAACATGCCAACCCATAGTAGCCCTGTTGAAAGGCCGGTTCATATTACCCCAGATCAGCATGCCATAATCTGCCAGCTCGCGTTCTTCGGCATTTTCGGTAAAATGCTCCAGGATCACGTATGCCCCGGGGTTCACCTGCCAGATTTGGTCGGCCATACGTTTGAGGATGGCCACGCGGGAAGCGTCGTAATTCCATCCCTGATTGGCTGTCTGCTGGTTGGTAAATCCCTTGGTGAAGTCGAAGCGGAAGCCGTCAACGCGCAATTCCCTTAACCAGAACTCATTTACCCGGTCCACGAACTCCTGGGTATAGGGGCTTTCGTGGTCAAAGTCATAGCCCCAGCACCAGGGCTCATGGGGGCATACCTCGTTGTACCAGGGGTTTTCGGGAAGGGGCTGCCCCCACTCTCCTGCCTGGGGGTCAAAATACATCTGAACCAGTGGCGACAATCCAAAAGAATGATTCAGCACCATGTCGATGATCACGGCAATCCCCCTGCGGTGGCATTCATCCACAAAAGCCTTGTAATCGTTCCAGGTACCATAGGCCTTGTCGGTGGCAAAATACAAGGCAGGATTATAACCCCAGGAGTCATTTCCTTCAAACTGGTTGATGGGCATGAGCTCAATGGCGTTCACACCAAGATTCTTCAGGTAATCAAGGGAGTCCATCACGGTTCGGATGGCATCAGTGTCCACAAAATCGCGGATCAGCAATTCGTAGATCACCAAATCCTCAACAGCCGGGGGAGTGAAATCACTGGTCTGCCACTGGTAGTCCGACCAGTTGCGATGCAAAATGCTGACCAAACCTTCTGTTTGTCCTTCGGGATAGGGTTTCAGTTCAGGATAATTGAAATCGCTGATCCATTGATCATTCCAGGGATCCAGCACCTTGTGTGTATAGGGATCAGCCAGACGCAGTTGCCCGTCGATATAATACTGGTAGGCGTATTCTGTATCCGGATCCAGCCCTGTAAGAGTGATCCAGTAATGGGTGCCATCGGGGGTGCGGAACATCATGTTTTGATCGCTCAGCTCCCAGTTGTTGAAATCCCCGATTGCAAAAACATACTCCTTAAGCGCGGGAGGATCATGCAGCACCAGGGTAACCGTGGACTGATCAATATAATTGGGCCCGTTGACCAGCCCGGTGGGCATTGCAGCCACAGGCACCTGACCCCTGACATAAAAATAGGTGCCAGCCTCCACAGCTCCTGTATTGTCCCGGGCTACAAAAAGAACGTCGAAGCGCCCATATTCGGTAGTGGTCCATTCGTATTCAAGAGAAACCCCGGTTGTACTGGCAACCTCCTGATCATTTACATACAGGGTAATGGTGGTGGCATTATTGGCTGCTGCATGAAGGCTTACTGTTTCATTCAGCTCGTAAACCGGCTGAAACCCTTCGGGTGCCAGAAGTGCAATAGCCAGTCCGGGAGGCACTACCTGCAGAAAAAGATCCTGCGACTGGGGGCTTCCGGCAGCTGCCCGGAATACAAAAGCCATGCGCTGAATAACGGCACCGGGGGCTACATTATAAAATTCCCTGATGGAAGGACCTATTTCAAGCTTGTACAGGTTGGCAGAAACGCGCTCCAGTTTTGGCTGGACAGCGTTATCTCCCCAGTTGCCGATTACATTGCGCCAGCCTGTTAATCCCTCAATGAACACACCTGTATGAGCGTAAACATCCCCGGTATATCCCTGTAATGCTGTACCAGTGGCGTCAAAGAAAATGGTAACCGGGCGGTCAGAAGAGGGAAGCAGCGGGTCGGAGGTCACCTGTGCCTTCAGGGGAAGGTAACCCAGCAGCAATAAAAGAAAAAGATATACGGATATGGCTTTGGGTAAAATTCTTACTTTCATCTTGAGGCTTTTAATTAAAATGCAGTTTTGTGGATTGGGTAACTTCCGAATTGCAGGTCATTATATAAAAGCATTCACGCCAACTTTCAGTACTTCAGATGATTACCCCTGGCAACAAATATAATGAATCCCCCTCATAATCCCGCGCCAAAAACACTCCTAAACAAACGCAATCGGTTGCAGTAAAAGCGGACCTTTCAACCCGGATTTTTGTATACAACATATCTTTTGCCAAAAAGTTGAATCTAATTAATCCACTTATGAGAAATGCTGTGAAATATTTTTTTTGTAAATTTGAGTCAGTCTAAAAAAATTATCGTCTTATATGGAAAAAGGGCTAGCTCCTTATTTAAACCAGGTCATTGGAGGGGACTGCCTTCGGGTAATGAAAAACATCCCCTCGGGAAGCATCGATATGATATTATGCGACCTGCCTTATGGCACCACCCGGAACCGCTGGGATTCGGTGATCGACCTGGACCTTCTCTGGAAGCAATATGAAAGGATTATCAGCGAGAGGGGAGTTATTGCCCTGACTTCCCAGGGATTGTTCACTGCCCGGCTGATCCTTAGCAATGAGAAGCTTTTTCGCTATAAGATCGTTTGGATCAAGTCGAAATCAACCAACTTTTTGAATGCCCGCAGGCAGCCCCTGCGTAAGCATGAAGACATATGCATCTTTTATAAAAACCCACCGGTTTACAATCCGCAGATGAGTCCGGGTGAATCTTACGATAAAGGGGTGCGCAAAGATCAGGTTACTGGAAGCTATGGCGACTTTCGCCCTCACCACGTCAGAAGCAACGGCAACCGCTATCCCCTGGATGTGGTGTTTTACGAAGAAGATCATCCTGAAGATTTTATATATGCAAAAACTGCCGAATCAGAAGGCCCCGTTTTGCACCCTACCCAGAAACCTGTTGCACTGGGCCAATATCTGATACGCACTTATACCCGACCCGGGCAGGTAGTACTGGATAATGCCTGCGGGAGCGGAAGCTTCCTGCTGGCTGCTTATATCGAAAACCGTCAATACATTGGCATTGAGCTCAACAAGGAGAGCAGGCTGCATAAAGTGCATCCTGTGGATTATATCGGCATCTGCCGCCAGCGATTACTGAAGGCCGGCAAATTGTCATCCTCCGGATGATTGCATCCGCTGGCCTGAAATTTGTACAGCTGCAGGTAACAGAACTTATGAAAATATAAACCAGCATCCGCCTCTCGCTTCCGGTTGAGTTTTGTATTACTTTTGACAAAAAGAAACATCATGGCAAAAAGCATCTTAAAGATCATTGCTGTCGTATTTGGGATATTTTTAATCCTTTTGATAGTTATCCCGATAGCCTTCCGGGGAAGGATCGTTGAAATGGTGAAACGCCAGATCAACGAATCGGTGGAAGCCCGCGTTGAATTTGGGGATTTTAGCCTTTCGCTGATCCGCAACTTTCCCAATGTATCCCTGCGGGTGGATGATATCCGGGTTATCGGGGTTGATGTTTTCGAGAACGACACACTTGCCGATATAAGCCGTCTTCGTCTTTCCTTCGATCTGATGAGCCTTTTCAGGGGCGACACCTATCAGGTTCGCAGCATCAGCCTGCAGCAGCCCAGGCTGCTGTTCAGGGTACTGGAAGATGGTACGGCCAACTGGGATATCATGATCAGTGAGGAAGAAGAAGCCACCGAGCCCCTCGACTTCAGGCTCAGCCTGCAAAGGGTGCAGCTGCAGAATGGTTTCCTGGCTTATTATGATGATGAGATCACCACATACCTTGATGCCCATGATATCAATGCGGTGCTGCGGGGAGACCTCACAGCTGAGCTGACAAGCCTGTCAACACGTGGTGCTACTATCGGGGCCTTCAGCCTGCGTTACGAGAATATGCCCATCCTGAGCCGCGCAGCCGTGCAACTGACGGCCGAAATGGATGCCGACCTCAATGATTTCATCTTCACCTTCCGCGAGAACCGCATCCTGATCAACGAGCTGCCCCTGCGTTTCGACGGGATGATCGGCATGCCGGAGGATGACATACTGATGGATTTCACCTTCGCAGCTCCCGAGGCACAATTCAGGCAGTTCCTTTCACTGGTGCCTGCAATATATACCCGCGATTTCCAGCAACTTACCGCCTCCGGAAGCATGCAACTTGAAGGCTTTGTGAAGGGAGCCTACGGGGATGAGGAGATCCCTTCATTTGGAATAAACCTCCAGGTGAACGACGGGATGTTTCGTTACCCCGACCTGCCTGCTTCAGTAGATGGGGTGAATATAGTGGCCAGCATACAGAATCCCGGCAACCAGATTGACCAGACAGTGGTTGATGTCAGTCAGTTTCGCCTGAGCATGGCAGGCAGTCCCTTCCAGGCAAGGCTGAACCTGCGCACTCCCGTTAGCGACCCCCAGCTGGATGCCATGGTCAGGGGTCACATCGACCTGGGTCAGGTGGGTAATTATGTGCCCCTGGAGCAGGGCACGGTGCTGGCCGGAATTATCGACAGCGATCTGGAGGCCCGTGGCCGCATGTCGGCCATCGAGCAGGAACGGTACCAGGACTTCCATGCTGCCGGAGGCCTGAGCGTGAGCAATATCCAGTTTACCAGTCCCGATTTCCCCTACGGAATCCAGGTGCCTTCAGCCAACTTCCGCTTCACCCCCCAGTTTATGCAGCTGTCCGACTTCCGGATGTTTTTGGGTGAAAGTGATCTGTCGGCATCCGGACGTATCGACAACATCCTGGGCTATTTTCTCTCCGGGCAGTTACTTACCGGGCAGTTCGAAACCCGATCCGGCTTTTTCAACCTGAACCAGCTCATGGAAGATGGTCCCCGCGAAGAAGAAGACGCGCCCATGCAGCTTTCCGTGATCAGGGTTCCTGAAAACATTGATTTTACCTTACGATCGGAATTCGACAGGATGATGTTTGGCGAACTGGAGATCACCCGGGTAAATGGTCGTATCCGCATAGCCAATCAGGAAGCTACCCTCGACAATGTCAGGATGAGCCTGCTGGGGGGAACATTAACCCTGAACGGCTCATACCACACCCGCGAGCAGTTGCCAAGGGTAAGCTTTGGAATGGACATAAGCCAGATCGATATTCAAAGCACTTTCAACCAGTTCAACACCATACAAGTACTCGCTCCCATTGGCCAGTTTGCAACAGGTAATATCTCTGCCAGGCTGAACCTGAACACCCTTCTTTCCGATTCGCTCATGCCCGTGCTGACAACCCTCTCCGGGCAGGGCAGCCTGCGCTCCTCGGGCATTAGCATAGAGAATGCACCCGCCATGACCCGCCTGGCCGACCAGGTGAACATTGACCTGTTCCGCCAGATGTCGCTGCGCGACCTTTTGCTTAGCTTCCGCTTTGAAGAAGGGCAGGTTAGGGTGGATCCCTTCGACATTCGCTTCGGGCCGGCAAGCGCAACAGTAGAGGGAAGACATTTCTTTGATCAGCGGATGGATTATGCCATGAACGTGCAGCTGCCACGAGGCATCTTCGGCAGCCAGGCCAACCAGGTACTTGACCGCCTGGTGGGGCAGGCCACCTCCAGAGGAGTAAATGTTGAGGTAGGCGAGAATGTAAGCCTGGATGTTGGCATAGGGGGAACCTTTACCAATCCGGAAATTACCTTTGGCTTATCGCAGATGGTTGACGATGTTCGCGACCAGCTGCGCCAGGAGGCCGACCGCCTGAAACGCGAAGCCGAGGAGCGACTGCGCCAGGAAGCCGACAAGGCCCGCGACCGTATCGAAGACCAGATACGCCATGAGGTTGACACCCGCCGCGACCAGATACAGGCCGAGCTGGAAGAACGCGCCCAGCGCGTTATCGGAGAGGCACAGCGCCAGGCCGACAACGTGCGCCGCGAAGCAGCCTCGGCTGCTGAACGTATCAGGCAGGAAGCACGGCAGCAAGCCGACCGCCTGGAAAAGGAAGCCAGCGGACCCATTGCACAGGCAGCAGCACGACGCGCCGCTCAGACCCTGATCAGGGAAGCCGACCAGAGAGCCCTGGACCTGGAATCGGAAGCCGAACGCCGAGCCCTGCAAATCACCGCAGAAGCACAAAAACGTGCCGACCAGATAAGAGCAGGAGATGAAAATTGAAGATCCGGGGTTAGGTATGAGGTAAGGTAACAGGCCTATTAGAATTGGAGTTGATATTCAATCTCCGGCCAATGGCCAAAAGCCAACTGCCAAAAGTTGGTTTATGGAAGCTATATAAAAACTAAAAAGGGATGGTTTATCTGTCCCTGTTTTTATTTCAACCCTTCCATAAATTTTGCTGCTTCTACAATATAGCGGGTATGGGTGCCATGGCCTATCTCCCCTTTCTCATCAAAGGCCCTGACCACGAACGAAAGCTTCCGCCCTTCAACGGCAGTGAGTTCGCTCTCGGCCCATACCCTTGCTCCCACAGGGGTTGCCTTCAGGTGCCGGATGTTCACCTCCGAACCCACAGTGACATGCCCCCCTGGCAATTGATCCTGAACACTTTGATGGGCCGTGTTTTCCATCAGGGCTATCATTGCCGGGGTGGCAAACACCTCAACAAGCCCCGAGCCGTAAGCAAGGGCCGTCTGATGCCGACCAACCAGCTGCTCCTGCCTGCCTTTTATTCCAGGTTCCATATTTTACAGATTATTTTTCATTTGCAAAATTAACATTCAAATCATGATGAATGGATATCCCCTGGGAAGAATGATTGAATACCCCTTAGCAAAAGAACTTGGGCTTGGTCTTGAATTTTGGTTTGATTCTTGATAAATTTGGTTTTCAGGCCTCCTGAATAGGGGTAGGTCGAAAAAACCGGTGGCAAAAGATGATATTTGTCAATATGTTGAAGATAATGATTTATTTCCGGTTAAGCTTTTAATTGGAGTATCTTTGCATATTGGGGAACAATCACCGGGTAATTATTAAGATTTGACGATGAAAAAGAAATGGTTTTTTTTAATACTGGCAGCAGTTGTTGGAGCTGGCTTGTGGTATTTTCTGCGATCAGAGACCGTGGTGCAGGAACCCATCAGCGTGAAAGCCCGCCATGGTGACTTTTATGTAAGTGTATATACCAGCGGGGAGCTGGAAGCCCTGAACTCGGAAAACATCACCGGGCCGGCCAGCCTTCGCACAGCCCGTATCCACACGGCCATGATCGCCGAACTCATTCCCGAAGGAACCCTTGTAAAAAAAGGCGACTGGGTAGCAACCCTTGACCGAACCGAAGTAACCAACCGCATCACCGAAATGGAAGTGGAGCTCGAAAAGCTTGAAACCCATCTGACCAGGGCTGTTCTGGATACCACCCTTGAGATGCGCAACATTCGCAATGACCTGATAAACCTGCAGTTCAACTTCGAGGAAGCGCAGATAGTCCTCGAACAGTCGGCCTTTGAGCCTCCTGCTGTGATCCGCCAGGCCGAGATTAACCTTGAAAAAGCCAGGCGGGCCTACGAACAGGCATCTGTGAATTACCAGCTGCGCCTTGAGCAGGCCCGGGCCAATGTGCAGGAGGTGAGTGCTTCGCTCAACCAGGTGAAGCGCCGCCTGCAGAATCTCAATGAGGTGCTCGGCGATTTTTCAATCACCGCTCCAAAGGATGGCATGGTGATATATCGCCGCAGCTGGGACGGGTCAAAGGTAGGGGTTGGCTCCCAGATCAGCATCTGGGACAATGTGGTGGCAACACTGCCGGATTTCAACTACATGATTTCCCGCACCTTTGTCAATGAAATAGACATCAGCAAGATACGCCTCAACCAGCAGGCCGAGATCGTGGTGGATGCTTTCCCCGGGCGAACCTTCACCGGGCAGGTAGTGGAGATCGCCAATATCGGCGAGCAACGACCCAACCAGGATGCAAGGGTATTCGAAGTGAAGATTCGTATCAACGAATCCGATACCATTCTGCGGCCTGCAATGACTACAAAAAATACGATACTGACCCACAGGGAGCAGGATGTGGTGTATATTCCTATTGAAGCATTGCATGTTTCCGAATCAGTCACTTTCGTATACCGCCAGCAGCAAAACCGGGTTATCCGCCAGCAGGTGCGAAGCGGTATCCGCAACGAGAACCAGATCGTGATACTGGAAGGCCTGCAGGAAGGCGATGTGGTGCTCCTGTCGGTTCCTTCAGATCCCGAGAACCTGCGACTGGTAGAATTATAAGGATCAGCCGTCATGAGACTCCCGGAGAAATACTTTTACAATTTGAACATAGCCATGGAGGCGGTTCTTGAAAACCGCTTCCGCTCTATGCTTACCGCCCTGGGCATCATCTTCGGGGTTGCAGCAGTAATTGCCATGATGGCCATCGGCACCGGGGCAAGGCAGGAAATCCTGGAGCAGATGAAGCTGGTGGGTGTCAACAACATAGTGGTCAGGCATATCTTTGTTGAGGAAGATCAGCAAATGGAGCTTCTCCAGGGCCGTTTTTCGCCAGGCCTCACCCTTGAAGATGCCCGAAGCATCCACGAAATCATCCCCAGCGTGAGGCATGTCAGCCCGGAGGTGGAATTCAGCACCTATGCTTTTTACGAAGGCATCCGCCGAACGGTAAGAGCCGCAGGGGTAACTCCCGCATTTTTCGAGGTGTTCGGCCTGCAGATATTCCGGGGGGGCATGTTCAGCAAGCTCCAGCAACAGGATGCTGCTTCCGTGTGCATCATTGGCAACAATGTTCGGGCAGCACTCTTTGGAAATGAAGATCCCATTGGACGGCAAATCAAGGTTGGCACCAACTGGCTGACGGTCATCGGGGTGGTGGAAGACCGCCTGGTGCCCGACACAGCCCTTGAGGACTTTGGCATCAGCGAATTCAACAACGTGGTGTACATTCCCGTGCAGACAGCTTTGCTTCGTTTCCAGGACCGCTCGGCGGTAACGGCCAATGACCTGCGCCAGGCAAGAAGCCGTAACAGGAGCATGCGCACCCAGGCCTCCAGCAACGGAAATCAGGAAACAAGTACCAATTACCACCAGCTTGACCGCATTGTGGTACAGGTTCATGAGTCATCCTCGCTGACCACAACCTCCGAACTGCTGATGCGCATGCTGCGCCGAAGGCACAACGGGGTGGAAGATTTCGAGGTGATTGTGCCCGAACTCTTGCTGCAGCAGGAACAACGCACCAAAGATATCTTCAACATTGTACTGGGAGCCATTGCCGGTATTTCCCTGGTAGTGGGGGGCATCGGCATCATGAACATCATGCTGGCCTCGGTGATGCAACGAACCCGCGAGATTGGAATACGCATGGCGGTTGGTGCAAAAAAAACCGATGTGGTATTCCAGTTCCTTTCCGAATCAACCATTATCAGCGTGGGGGGAGGCATTATCGGCATCTTCCTTGGGCTGGCACTCTCAAGGGGCATCATGCACTTTACTGATATCCTTACAATTGTTTCCCCTTTCTCAATTGTTGTATCCTTCGGGGTGGCAGCCACTGTGGGCATTGCTTTTGGCTATATGCCTGCAAAACAGGCTTCCGAAAAAGACCCGGTTAACGCCCTTCGGTACGAATAAAACATACTTAGCAAACTTTCCTTTTCTATAGCTGTTTTGTATCTTTGAAATTGCCTGGTCGCTTTCAGCGAACAATTAGGTGCAGCATCAGAGAAATTTTCATGCAAAAATCCATAAAAACAAACAATATGAAAAAATTTGCAGTAGTTCTTTCCGGGAGTGGTGTTTTTGACGGATCCGAGATCCATGAGGCCACCCTTACCATGTATGCCATCCGCAAGGCAGGGGCCGATTACCAGGTATTTGCTCCCGACATCCCCCAGCACCACGTGATCAACCACCTCACGGGGGAGGAGATGCCCGAAAAGCGCAATGTGCTCGTTGAATCAGCCCGTATTGCCCGGGGCAATGTCAAGCCCCTGGATGCTTTCGATCCAAAGTCCTTCGATGTTCTGGTCCTGCCCGGAGGATTTGGGGCAGCAAAGAACCTGTCGAGTTATGCTTTCGATGGGACCGAATGCCATATTGAACCCAGTGTGGAAAAAGCAGTGATGGGCATGCACCAGGCAGGCAAACCCATTGCCGCATTGTGCATTTCGCCTGTGCTGATTGCCAGGATCCTGGGGGATGTTGAGCTAACCATCGGCCAGGACCAGGCAACACGCCAGGCAGTGGAAAAACTGGGCGCTACCCACAAACCCACCGACCATGGCGAAGTGATTGTCGACAGAAAGCACAAGGTATATACTACCCCCTGCTATATGCTGGACGCTGATATTGCCCAGATCGGGCTGGGTGCCGAGAATTTGGTACAGGTAATGTTAGCGGACCTGTCGTAAGGTATCCCGGATGATCTGGTCATGGTCAAAAGCCAGGGGCGGCAGCTGATCAGCCGCAAACCATTTTACCTCTTTTGAGTCGGAGCCTGCCCTGGGCTGCGATTTTTCTGGGGCCCAACCCCAGAAGCTGACAGTAACCGTGCGGTGGCGCGGGTCGCGCCCAATTGTGCTGTATGCTCCGGCCTGCCGGAAGCTGATGCCCCTAAGCCCTGTTTCTTCCTCCACCTCCCGGGCAACACACTGCTCAAGGGTCTCGTCCATATCCATAAAACCACCCGGTAGGGACCACATGTCCCGGAAAGGCGGGTTCTGTCGCCTGATCAGCAAAACCTGCAGCTGTTGCTCCTGGTTATGCCGCAAAATGACCGCATCACTGGTGATGGCAGCCCGGGGATATTCATAGGTGTGGGCCATGGCTTTTAAAAATGCATTTTGTGGTAATCATTCATGTCGTCGATCTTTCGCTGGCGGCATGCCGATATCTTCTTGGCCAGGATAACAAAGATCTCCAGCTGGTGTTCATTAAACCAGCTGATGGCCTGCTCTTCCCCCCTCGAGGCATCAACAATACGTACCAACAATTCAAAGCGATGCTTTTTCAGCCATTGGTAAGCATTTTCATCATCATAAATGGCCTGGCTCATGGCCCCGTAATGGGGGTATTTATTTTTCATCAGCCACTTTAAGGCCTCCCTGCTGGCATGTATGGCATTGGCAAGGGCTGCCAGCTCCGGGTAGCCATTGTTCATGAGCCAGTAGAGGAATTTGTTGTTCTCATCAACGGCTTCTCCGAAGGCGATCAATATTTTTGGGGGGTAGTGTAGCATACAAAAAAATGAGGTTGGTGATCTGCCCTTTTTCAAAATTACCCAATTGTCTGAATCATTATCCACAGATTGGGAGAATTTTCAGAATTCTTACCGGATCAGTTAAAAAGTTCTAGGCGGCCTTTAACTTGCCATTGCCACTATTGGCAATGCCTTAATTCTGACATTCATTCAGAGTATGGTCCAACTCCGCCTCATGTGCAACGGCTACCTGGGCTTGGAGCAGATTTGTAAAAATCCCATCTTCACCAACAACGGGATCGCACTTATATGGGCGCTTCATGATTTATTCCCGTGCAGCTTTGTCGGGAAGTAATTCTTCTAATCGGGTTTTTACTTCCTGGCTTTTTCATTTGTCAGAAGATATTATTGTTAAATATAATACCCTTGACACAGATTTTTTGAACTGTCTCCTTTTCAAAGATTATTCATTTTCTGCATCTACCCGTCATCTACCCGTCATCTACCCGTCATCTACCCGTATTTTTACGGGTAGATGACGGGTAGATGACGGGTGGGTAGCAATCATCAGCTTACGAATCATTGGGGATGATTCGGATGCGGAACCCTGAAGGTTGTTGAAAAGGAGGTACCATTTCTAAGCAATAATCCCCCTTTTCAACTAATAGTTCAAAACTTTTCCCGTAATGATCTCTTTTCCGTTACTGACCCTGTACAGCAGAATATGGTGTGCGGAAAAATCTGGCGGAATCATTACGGAGGCATTGTATGAAGGAGGAAGGTTTTTTTCAAGCAGGGATTTCCCGTTCAGGTCACTGATCATTATCTGCAGGGGCAGGTTGGAATTTCCGGTGATTATCAAACGGCAGTTGCCTAGCTGGCAGTTGGCTAACGCTGCGAGGGCATTAACCGGGTCTGGGGTTTTTACGGCAATCCATTTGCTGTAACTGAAGTTGCCGTTAAAATCAGTTTGTTTCAAACGGTAATATGATAAGCCAGGAAGAGGAGATCTGTCAATCACCTGGTAATGGATCAGCTGGTTTGAAAAGCCTGCTCCTTTCACCATTGCCAGGGTTTCGGAAATGAAAGTGTCGGAGCTTCTTTCAACCGTGAAAAAATCGTTGTTAATTTCCGATGCAGTGCTCCACTGCACCGCCACCTCTCCCGTAACCCGGTAAGCTGCTAGGGAAAGCAGCTGTATGGGAAGGGGGTTGAACTGCGTGTCGGAAGCCAGTGAAAATTGTGATAATTTTTTTATTCCGGCCTGTGAAAAGATATGATTTCCCGGATAACCATTATAATATCCTTCCAGTTGCCAGTTTTTTTCTCCTGCCATTCGCGAAAGAATCCTGACCAGTTCCGGATCAATGATTCCCGGGAAGCTTCTGGCGTCCAGGTAAATGCAAAAAGTGCCCAAGGAGGATTGATCGCTGGCATCCAGTTGCCAGAAGCCTTTCCCTGAAAGGTTGTTTAGGAAGACACCATCGGCCATGAAAGGAAGATTGCCATAGTAATCATCCGGAATTTCGGTAATGAAACGAGCCGTTATGCTGCCCGCTGCAGGGGTGCCCTCGAATACAAGAGCAGCCGGGTTGTGTGACGAGGCGCTTCCTATGGGGAAAAACAGGCTGTCGGTTTTTCTTTCCGCGAAATGCCGTTTCATAGCACCGGTGACAGTTCCGGATAAATGTTGAAGCACCCCTGGGTTTTTTGATTCATTGCCTACCTCCAGAATATAACCTTCATTATATATATTTCCCCCAGCCATAGTAAGAAGGTTATTTACTGCCAGATTGCCAGGCACGAAGATGCCCATGGGATTGGTCACAGTAATATTCCAGGCCTGCAACTGCTGGCTTCCCTTAATTTGCTGGCTTTGGTTGCCACTGAATAACAGGGTTGATCCTTGCCCCTTGAATAAACCTCCGGTTTCAATGATCAAATCCCCTTTTAGCTCCAGTGTGTGGTCCAGGGCATCTAAAGTACCTGTAAGGATCAGCGGTCCTCCATAAAAGGTTTTATCCCCGGTCAGGCAGGTATTAGCAGCTACAGTCAGCCCTTTGTGGTTCAGGTTCAGGCTTCCTGGCCCGGATAATATTGCAAGCTGACCCGTTATAAAAAATGGGCCACATTGAAATTGCCCTGTATGGGAGCTCTGGGTAATGTGGCCGGAACCGGTTATTCCATTCCGGAAAATTTTGTTTCCTGCATACTGCCAGTTGACATTTCCGGTGGCTTCAAACAATCCATTGATAGTGGTAGGGGCATTTGCTCCTACCCAGGGTTGGTTTTTGCCAACCCTGAAGATGGGGATGATGGTATCGCAGGCATTCGGGAAATAGGTCTGATCACGGGTAGTGAATGCTTGTTCGGTGTTCCAATGAAAAATGGCAGCGTCTTCATAATAAAACCGCCCGGCACTCTCGTTGCCTGCCAGGTTTTGGGATAATCGGGCGAGTGAATAATCAATCCGGATCATGCCCCCCGACTTGACTACTACCCTGACCTGATCGTTTTCGAATATAGGGGCATCTCCCCCGTTGAATAATAATATCCCGGTTTTTTCAACCACTATAGCTTCGTTTTTGCCAGCCTGCAAGGTCAGAATGCCATTCTCGCATATCTCCAGGATACCTGATATTTTTATATTTTGCACAGTGGCAGGCTGAAGCAGCACGACCAAATGATCCTGCCGGATGATGATGGATTCAGCATCTTGATTTGGAATGTTGTTGCAGGGCAGCCATGATGCGCAGGATGGATCATAATATTCCCAGGTAGCTGACTGATGCCAGTTTCCATCCTGACAAGTTCTGAATTCCAGGGGGTTTGTTTCCGGAGGTTGTGGGGATGATAAAGCAAATGATCCGGTCAGGATGATAATGACCGGAACCAATATAAGCCGGCGACAAAATGCTATCTCCATGGCACTGCCTGGAAAAGTAAACCTGGTAAAATCTTTCTCAAGGTGCCTGCAGAGATGCTTTCCGGGAGGTGGCCATGGGAGGAAGAAGCAGGGTGGTTCTTCTTCTGCAGGATGTCAGATTTTAAACAGGATGGGTAGGGGAAAGGTTTGATGGAAAAAAAAATAATTATCTTATTTTTTGATCAGGATTTACAGGATTCCAGAAGATCTCTCTACTGATAAGCTCTGACAAGAATCAGGTGAACTGGAACCAAAGGGTTCAAGGGAAAATCCTTGCTTGCCGCGGGATACAGATATTGGGAGAAAGGACCTTTAGGGTTCCGGGGAACTTCACTTAGTGCATTGTCCTGAATCCTGGCTCATGCCTTCTCACTCAGACTCTTCAAACAGGGGCACATGTCTGAAAGTATTAACCTGGAAAAGGCCTTTGTCGCTGATCTTGAGTTCGGGTATTACCAGCAGTGCCATGAATGAGAGGGTCATGAAGGGGGCTGTTAGCTTGCTGCCCAGTTGCTGAGCTGCATGCTGGAGCTGCTGGTACCGTTGGGCGGTGTGGTGGGCGCTGGCTGTAGTCATCAGCCCTGCCACGGGCAGAGGCAGCAGCATGTTGTGGTTTGCTTCGGCCACGGCCAGGCCGCCCTGATGGGCGATCAGCAGGTTGATGGCCTGTGCCAGGTCGGTGTCGGAGGCACCCACGGCAACGATGTTGTGGCTGTCGTGGGCTATGGTGGAGGCTATGGCTCCTTTCCTTAGGCCAAAGCCTTTGACGAAGCCTATAGCCGGCACGGCTTCTTCATAGCGGTTGACCACCACCAGCTTGAGGATGTCGTTTTTGGGATCGGCCACAACCATGTCGTCGATGATTTTTGGCATTATGCTCAGGCTTTTGGTGCTTAGCTCCCCGTCGAAGGCCTGTATCACGCGGATGGTATTTCCCAGGGCGGGCACCCGGAGCTCGGCCGGGGCCAGCGGGGGACAGTGGAAGCGGTTTGGGGTTGGCCCCAGCACAGGCTTCAGCAGGGTTTCGCCGGCCTGGGCCAAAAGCTGACCCTGTATGTAGGTCTCCTGCACGTTGAAGTCGGTCAGGTTGTCGGTCACGATCATGTCGGCGGGATCGCCCGGCTGCAGCAGCCCGTTGTGGAGCCCGTAATGCTTTTTTGGGTTCAGGCTCACGGCGCGCAGCACATCGTAGAGGTTGCAGCCTCTGGAAATGGCTTTTCTGACCAGCAGGTTCATGTGGCCGCGCAGCAGGTGGTCGGGGTGCAGGTCGTCGGTACAAAGCATCAGGGCATGTGGGTGGGTTTCCATCAGGGGGATCAGGGTGTTGAAGTCGCGGGCGGCGCTTCCCTGCCGGATGAGTATCTTCATGCCCCGGGCTATCTTCTCCAGAGCTTCCGAGAGGCTGCTGCACTCGTGGTCGGTGCTGATGCCCGCGTTGATGTACTTCTGCAGCTCAGGGCCGCGAAGCCCCGGGGCATGCCCGTCGATCACCCTGCCGGCCTCCCGGGCCAGGCGAAGCTTCTCCATCACATCCTCATCCTCATGTATCACCCCGGGGTAGTTCATCATCTCGCCCAGAAAATGAATGTCGTCACGGGCAAGCAGCCCGGCGATACCCCCGGGGGTGATCACCGCTCCTGAAGTCTCATGCGGGGTGGCCGGCACACAGGAAGGTGCCCCGAAGTAAAAACGAAAGGGTACCTGCGAACCGTTCTCTATCATGTACTCAACACCCGATACCCCCAGCACGTTGGCGATCTCGTGGGGGTCGCACACCGCCCCTATGGTGCCGTGTACAACCGCCATGCGGGCAAACTCGGCAGGCACCAGCAGGGAGCTCTCCACATGAAGGTGCGCATCGATGAAACCCGGAAGAATGTAACGGCTCTCAGCTGTCTGCTTTTCTTCAATGCCAACTATTTTGCCCTGCTCTATTTGAAGCACCCCCTGGTAGGTGCGCCTGGCAACTACATCCACTATGTTTCCCGATATGCTGAAATTTTCCATGACAATTCCTTTACCATAAAGTTAAGCATTCTGTAAGGAAGAGAAAAATGATTTTCAGGATCCTTTGAAAGGATTTGTCCATTGATAAACATTGACGGAAAATGGATATGAATAATGATTAAAATATTCTCTTCATCCTAATTACCAGATCTTCTTATCATCGTTTAAGAATGGAGAAATTCCGGAAAATGCTTATTTTGCAGGCCGTTTTTATCCCAATTATCCGATGAAGTTTAATATGATGAACAATTTTGGAATTTTCTTCTTTGCCTGGCTGCTTTTGCTTAGCGGGCCGGGCATCAGCCAGAGTATTGACAAATTTACGGAAGCCCGCATTGACAGTGTGATGAGCTTTTATTCTGATCCCCTGAAGCCTGGTGCTGCCATTGCCGTGGTTCGCTCCGGGGAGATTGTCTTCAAAAAGGGGTACGGCAGTGCCAACCTGGAGTACGACATCCCGGTAACTCCTTCCACGGTGTTTCACATTGCTTCGGTGAGCAAGCAGTTCACGGTGTTCGCGGTGCTGCTGCTTCAGGAGCAGGGCAAGCTGTCGCTTGACGACGATGTGCGCATGTTTCTTCCCGAAGTACCCGACTTTGGGCACCGCATCACTTTGCGGCACCTGGCCTCGCACACCAGCGGGATGCGCGACCAGTGGAACCTGCTGACCATGGCTGGCTGGCGAATGGATGATGTGATCACCACAGCCCACATCCTGAAGCTTGTGGAGCGGCAAAAGGAGCTGAACTTTCTTCCCGGGGAGGAGTACATGTACTGCAACACAGGGTTCACGCTGCTGGCCGAGGTGGTGGCCAGGGTGTCGGGAAAAAGCTTTCCCGAGTTTTGCCATGAAAATATCTTTGCCCCCCTGGGCATGCACAGCACCCTGTTTTACGATGACCATGAGCGGATCGTGAAAAACCGCGCCTATTCCTACCGCCCGGTGGAAGGGGGGTTCAAGAAGAGCGTGCTAAGTTATGCCAATGCCGGGGCTACCAGCCTGTTCACCACCGTGGAAGACCTGGCCCTGTGGGCCATGAACTTCAGCAACCCCAGGGTGGGAAGTGCAGCCAGCTTCCGGGAAATGAACACCCCCTTTACCCTGAACAGCGGGGAGCAGATCGAGGGGGCACTTGGCCAGTTTGTTCGCACCCATAAGGGATTAAAGGTGATTGAGCACGGTGGGGCCGATGCGGGCTACCGCAGTTTCCTGGCACGTTTTCCCGAACAGGACCTGGCCGTGATATTCTTCAGCAACGCCGCCAATGCCAATACCGGCCTGGCCAAACAACTGGCTGATCTGTTCCTGGAGGATCATATGGTGGAAGCCCAGGCTGCCCCGCCAGCCAATGAAGCCAGCCAACAGACCGCCTTCGGGCTGAAAACCGAAGAGCTGGCCCGGTTTGCCGGAAGGTACTACAGCCCGGAGCTGTCAACCCTTTACGAGCTGGTGATAAGTGAAGGCAAACTGCAGGCACGACACTACCGCCACAGCAACATCGAGCTCACCCCCGTGGAAACCGATACCTTTACCGGGCGTACCCTGTCGAGGATCGTGTTTGAACGCGATGCAGAAGGCCGGATCACCGGTTTCAGGAGTACCTCCGGAAGGGTGAGAAACCTGCTCTTTGAAAGGGTGGGAGATGATGTGATGATGTGATGTTTTTTTTCTCTATGAATTACACGAATTTTAAGAGAATGATCACTAAATGAGGACACAGAGTCGCACAGAGTTTCAAGATGAGTTTCACATAGAAACCCTGTGAGACTCTTCTTAAACCCTGTGTGACTCATTGTCCTTTTTTTTACATTTTCACATTGTCACATTGTCTTCTCCACTTTCACTGCTGAGATCTTGAAAGCTGCGATTTTTGAATGTGGGTCGAGCTTATCGCTGGTGAGCTTGTTGACCAGGGCTTCCGAGTAATGGAAAGGCATGAACAGCTCGCCTTTGAGCACCTCTGTGCTGATGCGCAGTGCCGAAGATATGGTACCCCTGCGCGAGCTGATCCTGACAATCTGTCCCTGCTGGAAGCCGGAAGCCTGTGCATCTTCGGGATGCATCAGCAGGTAGGGCTCGTTGGCATAGTCATTGAGCGAGCGGTTGCGCCTCGACATGGTGGACGAATGATACTGGTAGAGGATTCGCCCGGTGTTCATCAGGAAGGGGTACTCCTGGTCGGCCTGTTCGGAGTCGGCGGAGTAATCGACGGGTACAATTTTTGCAAGTCCGTTTTTTGTCTTAAACTCCTTTTCAAACAGGGTGGCAGTGCCCGGATGGTCGGGGGTGGGGCAGGGCCACTGTATTCCCTGTTCTTCAAGCCTGGGGTATGATATCCCTCCGAAGATGGGTGCTGCTTTGGCGATCTCATTCCAGATGTCGCTCTCGGAGTTGTAGTTTCCGATGGGTTTTCCCATGCGACGGGCTATCTCGGTGATGATGTGCCAGTCCTGGCGTGCCTGCCCTGGGGGATCCACGGCTTTGCGAACCCTGAGCACGCGGCGGTCGCTGTTCACAAAGGTGCCTTCTTTTTCGGCAAAGGCAGTGGCCGGCAGCACCACATCGGCATAGGGGGTTGTTTCGGTGTGGAAGATATCCTGCACTACCAGGAACTCCAGGTTTTTGATGCCCTCCTCGGTATGGTTCAGGTTGGGGTCGGTAAACAGGGGGTTTTCGCCCATGATGTACATGGCCTTGATGTCGCCGTGGTGAGCGGCCTGCACGATCTCCACGGTTGAGAGGCCCCTTTCCCCGTCGAGCTCCTCAAAGGGTACCCCCCAGAGTTCTGCAATGCGCCGGCGGTTCTCCTCATCCTCAACGGGGATATAGCCGGGGTAGGTAAAGGGCGAGAGGCCGATGTCGGATACTCCCTGCACGTTGTTCTGCCCCCGGGGCGGGTTCAGCCCTGCCCCTTTGCGGCCGATCTGCCCGGTGATGAGCATCATGTTGATCAGGGCGAACACGTTGTGGGTGCCCACCACCTGCTGGCTGTAGCCCATGCCCGTGGCAATGATGGGGCGGCGGGCACCGGCATAGATACGTGCAGCTTCTGCCATGAGCTCAGCCGAGACGCCGGTGATCTGTTCGGTGTATTCGGGGGTGTACTTTTGGGTTATGGCCTTCAGCTCCTCAAAGGCCTGCATGCCCCCGTCGACCCGGGTTTCGATGAATTGGCGGTTGATCAGGTCCTCGCTGATGATCACCTGCATCATGCCGTTCAGAAGGGCCACATCGGTGCCAAGGCGGGGCTGCAGCCAGATCCAGGCATGGTTGACAAGGGGTGTCCATTTGGGGTCGATGATGATGATCCTGGAGCCTTTGCGAAGATGGGCATATTTGACAAAGGTAGCCGTTACCGGGTGGGTCTCGATCATGTTGTTGCCCGTAACCAGGATGCAGTCGCTGGTTTCATAGTCCTCGATGGAGTTGCTTCCAGCCCCGTCGCCCAGCGACCTGAGCATGGCCGTTACAGTGGATGCATGGCACAGGCGGGTGCAGTAATCCACATTGTTGTTGCCAAAGACCATGCGCACCAGCTTCATGAACAGGTAGTTGTCTTCGTTGGTGGTTTTGGCCGAGCCGTAGCCGGCAAGGGCTTTTGGCCCGTATTTTTGTTTTATCTCCGTAAATCGGCGGGCAATCAGGTCAAGGGCCTCATCCCAGGAAGCCTCGCGGAATTTGCCGTCTTGGCGGTTTTTTATCAGGGGCTTGGTCAGGCGTTCGGGACTGGCCACGTACTCGTAGCCAAAGCGCCCCTTGATGCACAGGCGACCGTAGTTTGGGCTTACATCCTCGGTGCCGTTGCTGCGAACGATCTGGTTGTCCTGCACCACCAGGTCGAGCTGGCAGCCCACTCCGCAATAGGGGCAGGTGGTGCGCACGGTTTTGTATTCACCTTCCAGGTTGATCTGTTGGCGGTGGGGCTTCTCGACAATAGCCCCCGTGGGGCAAAGCTGAATGCATTCGCCGCAGCCGTCGCATTCGCTCTCAGCCCAGTTTTCAAAGCCCCCGATGATGTACGAACGGATGCCCCGGTTGGTGAACGAGAGCACGTTTTTGCCCTGCACCTCATCGCAGGCTTTGATGCAGCGAAAGCACTTGATGCACTTGGCCGCATCGTAGGTGAGCACAGGGGAAGAGTTGTCAACGGGGTAATCCAGCTGCTTCCAGATAGAGGGGAACTGGCGGTTTTCCTTCTTATCGAGCCCGTAGCGGAAGATCAGTTCCCGGAACTCGTCTACATAGGTGGCGTCGTAATCTTCGTTATGCTCGGCAAGAAGGTAATCCAACAGGTATTTGCGGGTTTCTTCCAGTTCATCGTCAAAGGCGGTGACCTCCATGCCTTCTTTTACCGACACCCCGCAGGATGCTACCATCCCGGGTACCCCCTTGATCTTTACCACGCACAGGCGGCAGGCCCCGGTTGGGGTCATTTTCTTGTGGTAGCAAAGCGATGGAATCTTAAAGCCGGCATCACGTGCTGCCTGCAGCAGGTTGTCGCCAATGCTGGCATCCACTTCCCGGTTGTCGATCAGGATCTTTGTTTTTTCGGACATTTTTATCAGGTTTTGGCAAATGCTTCTGCAGAGGATCCATCAAAAGCGGGAAGCCGTTGCCGGTTATTGCTTACATTCAGTGGAATATGATAAAGGGAGCAGCACTGGCTGCTCCCTGTATGATCATGATGCTGGTGATTTTTCGTCAGCTGCCAGTTCATCCATAAAGTATCTTGCTGCCGACTCAACGGGCAGCAGTGGCGACTGCCCCAGGAAGCAGAGGGATGTTTTGGCCATCAGGGTGGCCTCCTGCACCATCTGCCGGATCAGCTCCCGCTTGTCAGGATGGCCATTGCGCAGCATTTCAGACTTAGCAAGCAGCACACTGGTGCCCACGCGGCAGGGCACGCATTTGCCGCATGATTCATGCCTGAAGAAGCGCAGGCAGTTGTGCATTACCTGGTATACCGAGTCTTCCTGTGAGAGGATGATCACGGCACCCGATCCCAGGGTTGCTCCTTTTTCGCGCAGGTTGTCGAAGGTCATTCGTTCTTCCAGCAGGGATGCATCCACGAAGTTGCCGGCGGCACCTCCCAGCAGGGCAGCCTTGAATTTTTTGCCATGGCGCATGCCCCCGGCCACCTCGATGAGCTGGTTGAGGGTAACGCCCATGTGAAGCTCATAATGGCCGGGCTTGTTCACCTGCCCGCTGATGGTAAAGATCTTGGTGCCGGGCGAACGTTCCGTGCCAAGGGTACGGTACCAGTCCTTACCGTTTTTGATGATCAGGGGGATATTGGCCAGAGTCTCCACATTGTTCACCAGGGTTGGCAGGTTGTACAGCCCTTTTTCGGCCGGGAAGGGAGGCTTCATCCTGGGGTTTCCCCTTTTTCCTTCAAGGGATTCGAGCATGGTGAGCTCTTCTCCGCAGAGGTAGGAGCCCGCCCCCAGCTTGATCTCCACCTCAAAGTCGAAGCCTGAGCCCAGGATGTTCTTCCCAAGGAAGCCTTTGCGGCGGGCATCTTCCACAGCCTTGCGGGTGGTTTCTATCGAGCGGGTATACTCTCCGCGAAGGTAGATGTAGCCTTTGGTAGCCTGTATGGCATAAGCTGCAATGATGGCCCCTTCCAGGTAAAGGTGGGGGTCGTTTTCCATGATGATGCGGTCCTTGTAGGTGCCGGGTTCGCCCTCGTCGGCATTGACAACCACGTAACGCTGTGGACAACGCTGGCATGATTCGCTTGTAAACTGCTGCTTGGTGCCCGTTGAGAAGCCCGCTCCTCCACGGCCACGAAGCCCCGCATCGGTCATCTCCTGTACCACCTGCTCGGGTTCCATTGTCAGGGCCTTCTGCAAACCCTGGTAGCCCCCTTCGCGGATGTAATCCTCGATATTCTCAGGATCAATCTTTCCGAGGTTCTTTAGCAATACTCTGGTTTCCTGGATCATAGTGTTTTATTTATGGATAATTTCCTGATCCGGGGCGGAGAGGCAACAGCCCCTGGGGGGCCTGCCAGGGGGTTATCGCTCCCGGAAGGAATTCAGGATCTCACGGATCTTGTCGTGGGTCAGGCTGGTAAATACGTGCTTTCCAACCATCATGGCCGGTGCTTCCTGGCACTGCCCAAGACATTCGGACAATTCAAGGGTAAACATCCCATCGCGGGTGGTCTCCCCTGTTTTTATCTCCAGAAACTCCTCCAGAAAGGAGATCATGGTATTCACCTTTAACAACTCGCATACCGGGGAGGCACAAATGCGGATGATGTACCTGCCACGGGGCTTCATGCTGAACATGGAATAATATTTGGCTACCCCATACACCGAGCTTTTGGTGAGCTTCAGGTATTTGGCAGTCATATCAAGAGCATCTTCAGTGAGATAATTCTGAGGATGGTTATCCTGCAAATCGTGCAATATCAGCAACAGGTTTTCCCGGAAGGGGCTGAACTTTTTCAGTATTTTGGTGGTGGAAGACATAGAACAGGCAGGTTTTAGTGGTTTCTTGTTTTATAGGTTATCATTTTCCCTTAATTAACGGGGCCATGGATACGACCCGCATTTGCGGGTTAAATTAGTAAATTAAAACGAGAAAAATGCCTTTGAAACCTTGTTTTTAACCAACAAAGTGATAATTTTTATTTAGACTCTCTTTACCTTTGCCTGATCCAGGTAAACGATGATTTTCTGTATGTGGGGGTAACCCATCTGTTGGAGCAGCCGGGCATAGTTTTCCATTTGCTGCTCATGCCGGGGGTATTCCTTACCGGTCTTGTAGTCGATGATGAAAGTTTTATGGGGCAGCAGTTCTACGCGGTCGGGGCGGTAGAAACTTCCTCCCGCATCGAAGATGCCTGGTTCAGTTTTTGCATTCATGGGCGTCAGGAAGCATTCCTGCAGCAGGGGGTCCGACAGCAGCTGTTTTAGTTTTGTTGTCCATTCTTCTTTTATGGCCTGGTCAATTTCGCCGTTGGTAAGCATGGCCTGCAGCAGTTTTTCCACATCCTGCCGGGTATGGATTCCTTCCATGATGCGGTGCAGCAGGTTTCCTTTTTCCAGGTGGTTGGGTTCCTGGCTTCGCTGGGTTTGGTTCGACTTCAGGCGGATGGCCCTGTGCCATGGGGCCGACAGGTAGTTGGTGAAAAAGTCGTTTTCCGGGGGGATGGTATCCCCTGGTTTTGGGGCAGGTGGTTCAAAGGAGCCGAAAGAATAGATGTGCTGATCATTTTGCCACAGGCCCTGTTGTTGCAGAAAGCTGCATAGCATGCCATTCACCGAGCAGGGGTCGGCATTGGGCTGCCCGTGTTTGTCGCGGGAAACAGGCCCCGATATCACAAACAGCTTATCCTGTGGGCGGGTGAAGGCCACATAGATGATGTTGAGCAGATCAAGAAAGCTCATGTCCTTCTCTGCCTGATGCAAGGGTTCAAAGGGGGTGTTTCGGGTGCCGTTGCCCGAGAGGGTAACCCAGGTGGCAGGCAGGTGGGGTATGGCATCCAGCTGCAGGCTGGCCCATTGCCCGTCTTTTGTTTGGCGGCTGTTGTGGGGCTGGGCAAAGGGATAGATCACCACCGGGAACTGAAGCCCCTTGGAGCGGTGGATGGTCATCACCTGCACGGCATTCAGCCCTGCAGGCAGCTCCAGGGAAAAATTGTGATGTTCTTTCTGCCACCAGTCAAGGAAATCCTCGATGCCTGGATTGAATTTCTCGGAATATTCAAAAACGGCATCCATGAAAAATGCCAGGAAGGGATCGGGAGGCGAAAGCTGAGGGAAAAAGACCCGGATGATTGTTTCGCAGGCGTCATAAATGTTCTGGCTCAGAAGGCCCGCAAACGACCATTGCAGTTGCTGCTGTTCAAGCAATATCTCCAGCGACCTGGCCGGATTCGGGTTGTTTGCATCCCGGCTTGCAAAAAGACCTGCCTGCTGCATCAGCTGGTGGAATCCTGAATCAGCGGAAAGGCGTTTTTTCTTGAACAGGTAACCCAGTATTTCCACGGCAGCTACCTTGTCGTTGCGGTTGATTGCCAGGCGCAGCACCGAGCACATGAAGCAGACCTCGGGCGATTGGCTAAGCAGCAGCGACTCGGATGAGATCACGCTGATCTGGTTCTCCAGCAGGTGGCGTGCCACCAGGCTTCCTTCGCGGTTGGCCCGGCACAGGATGGTGATATCGCTCAGGGGGTGGCCTGCATTGCGCAGCTGACTGATGGTTTGAACAATTTTGTCAAGAGTCTGCTGTTCCTGTCCATCCTCATGGCCTTCCCGGGTGAAGCAGATCTCGGCATATCCTCCTGTTTTGCTGTCGAGGCTTTTCTGGCTTATCTGTTCATAAATTGGAGCCAGGTGGGCAGGCAGCAGCTGTCGGGCATTTTCAAAGAAGGCATTGTTAAAGCCAATGATCTGTTGTCGGGAGCGGTAGTTGGTATCCAGGTTTCTCACCTGGTGGTTTCTGACAAGGGAGGCCTGCCAGCTTTCACGGTTTGCAGCCCGGATGCTTTGGGGAACCAGGGGCAGGCTGGCGAACTGTTGCACATCGCCGCTGCGCCAGCGGTAGATGGCTTGCTTGCCGTCGCCCACCACCAGGCTGCTGTGGCCGCTGGCCAGGGAATTGTCGACAAGGGGCAGCAGGTTCTGCCATTGCAGGGTGGAGGTGTCCTGGAACTCATCGATCATATAATGCTGGTAGCGTTCGCCGATGCGCTCGTAGATGAAGGGAACCGGTTCGCCTTCTATGATGGAGGCGATCTTTTTGTTGAAATCGGAGATGTGCAGCAGGATGTTCTCCTCCTTTACTTCCTGCAAAACTTTGGCCGTTTCGTTCAGCACTGCCAGGGGGAAGATGTTCTGGTTCACAGCCTGGCAAAGGAAATACCTCTGCAGGCTGCCATTGTGGATTTGATGGTAAATGTCGCTGAGCCTGCCGCTGATGGCTTCAATGTTCAGTTTATCTTCCAGGCTGGCTTTTGCCGAGCACCATTTGTCCTCTTCAATGGTAGCCCTGACATAATTGTTTGGAGTAATCTTTTGTGCCACCATTCCCCGGGAGAGTTGCAGGAAATACTGGTGGATTCCGGTTGTTCCCCTTGAGAAAGCTGCAGCCGGTATGTTGTGATTTTCGATCAGGGTCATTGCTTTGGCCGCCAGGCCCTTCACCTGGTTCTCGAAGGAGGCCACTTCGTGCTGCAGTACTCCGATCATGCTGAGGAAATCCTCCAGGCTAAGCTCCTTTAGTTTTTCCACCCAAACAGTTCCTTCTTCATCCATCAGGGTACGGGCCAGGCGGGTGATGAGGGTTTCGATGCGCAGGTCCTTCTCGTTGTCGGTTTGTCTTTCGATAAATGCCAGCAATACCCTTGTAAGCTGGGGGTCGTGGCCGGCGCGGCTGATCAGAAGCTCCACGGCCTGCTCCAGCAGGGCATCGGCATCCAGTTCCACTTCGAAGTTCAGCGGCAGCTGCAGGTCAAAGGCAAAGGTGCGGATGATGCGGTGTACGAAACTATCGATGGTACTGACGGCAAAATCCGAATAGTTGTGCAGAATGAAACGGAGCACCTCAGCGGCATTCCGGATGTACTGCTGCCGGGGATAAATTCCCTGCCCGTTTGCTTCAAGGCTTAGCTCCCGGTGGAGCGCATCCAGGTAAGCCTGCCCCTTTTCATTGCCCGGGTTGGATTCCAGGCTGCTGATCATGGCCAGCTCCTCCAGGATGCGGCTTTTCATCTCGGCTGCCGCGGCATTGGTAAAGGTGATGGCCAGGATGTTGCGTACACGGGAGGGATGCTGCAGCACAATCTTCAGGTATTCCTTCACCAGGGTATAGGTTTTGCCGCTGCCGGCCGAGGATTTGTAGATATGAAAAGTTTTGTGCATGGGAGGAGTTTATGCTGCTAAGCTATAAAGAATTTGTTTATGAGAAGGCATCGTTTAACAAAGGACATTAAGGGTTTCAGGAAGGACCCTAAGGGTTTCTAAGAAATCCTTGCCAGCCGCGGGTTACAGAGCGCTAAGGGACCCTAAGGGTTCCTGATGCATCGGGTGTCCCCGGGAGATCCTTGCCGAACGCGGGATACAGGCCGCTGAGAGATCCTAAGAGTTTCCCAAAGAAAGGGTTTCCCAGTATCCTAATTTTGACTGGAAGATCCTTTATTTGCCTCCCGACCATCCTTTGGTGGAAAAGGGCAAAAGTAAGCCTTGTATCGGACTTGTATCGGAGCAGAGTAAAGCAGGAGCAAGAGAAATTTTGTCTCACCCGGCACTTGAAAAAAGCAAAATTGGCTCCTGTTTTTTTTTGGGTATTTGCAGCACAGGACGGTATTTTTCCGTATTGGGGAATAAAAAGAGGAAGTTAAGGCTCCCGGGGAAAGTAAATTATTGACATTTTTTGTCAAAACCATCAATTCCACAGTCATGAACACACAAGATCACAAATCATGCAATTATCCTGCTGCAAACAGCAGGCCGGTTGTTGGCCTGGTGCTGAGCGTACTGCTGGCTGTAAGCTTCTGGAGCTGCCGCCATGAAGAGACCTACCTGGCCAATGTGCCTGAATATATGAGCTTTGAGGAATTCAGGGCTTCGTTCAAAAGCAGCGCAGCCCAGGAGATTGTTCATGCGGGGAAGATTTACCTGAAAGACAATTACCTGTTTATCAACGAGGTGAACAAGGGAATTCATGTGATTGATAATTCCAATCCTTCCAAACCGTTGAAGCTCTGTTTCTATGAAATCCCGGGGAATGTGGATATTGCCATCCGGGGCAACATTCTTTTTGCCGACAGTTATGTGGATCTGGTGTCGGTGGATATCAGCCAGATCACAGCCCCTGTTGAGGTGGGGCGGCTGGAGAATGCCTTCCCGCAGGTAATGGCTTTTCCTGAGGATATGAGCATTCCCTTCGCCAGGGTAGATTACAGCAAAGGAGTGGTTGTTGGCTGGAAAGTTCAGGAAGTAAGTTATCCGGTTGACCATTCGTGGGGATGGGGCTGGTGGGGCAGGATCAGCTTTGACGGATCGGTGGCAGCCGGTGAGTCGGCAGGGGTGGCCGGAAGCATGGCCCGCTTTATGTTGCACCAGCAATATCTTTATGCGGTTGTAAACCCCTGGGAGCTGAAGACCCTGGATGTGTCGGATGCTTCAGCCATCGCCCCCATTGATTCAATTTACCCCGGAAGGGAAATGGAGACCCTGTTTCGCCTGGACAAGCACCTGTTTATCGGCACCACCTCGGGGATGCTTGTTTATGACCTTGAAAATCCCGCCAAACCTGAATTTCTTTCGGCCTTTGACCATGCCAATGCCTGCGACCCGGTAGTTGTGGAAAACAACATTGCCTATGTGACCCTGCGCTCGGGTACCAGCTGCCAGAACTTCACCAACCAGCTGGATGTGATAGATATCTCCGACATCAGCAGGCCAAAGCTGCTGAAGTCCTACCCGCTGTTCAACCCTCATGGGCTGGGCATCGACAATGGCATTCTTTTTATTTGTGACGGGGCTGCCGGCCTGAAGATCTATAATGCCCAAAACCCCCTGGCCATACAATCGAACATGATCGCCCATTTCGGGGATATCGACACCTACGATGTGATCCCCCTGAACGGGGTGCTGATGCTCATCGGCCACGACGGGCTGTTTCAGTACGACTACAGCAACCTGCTGGATATCCGGTTGCTGAGCCATATCCGGATAAGTAGCGGAAAATGATGCTGAAACGGTAGGAGCCGAGCAAAAAATCAGTAATTTTCAAAACCATAACAACACTACCCTTATGAAAACCAGTAAAACAATTTTTGCCATGCTGCTGATCCTGTCGGTTGCTGCCTTAAGCCTTTCGGCCTGCCAGAAGCAGGAGAAACAGGATCAGCCTCCCAGAAGCGATATCATGCTTGCAGACCAGGGCATTGAAGCCCGTATTGAAAAGATCAGCCCTCCCAATGGCATTGTAGCAGGCAAGGCGGCCAGCTTTAAGGTTTCGTACTGGAAGCCTGATCCCTGCCATCATCGCATCGGCTACAAGGCCCCCATCAGCGGGGAACAGCTTGATTTGAAAATTTTCATGGAACGAAAGGAAGGCATCTGTGCCATGGTCATGGTGTTGGAACAGATGGAAATTCCCATCACATTCCCTGCAGCAGGCAGCTACCATATCAGGTACAAAGGGGTGGAAGGCCCCGATTCACTGAAGGTATTGGTATATTAACATGAAAACACGTTATACACTGCTTTTGCTTGTGGCAGTTCTTTGGGCCTGTTCAAAAGATGAAAGCTTTGATGCCAGCATGTTTCCCCAGGAATGGAAGCTGGTGATGATGGGTAATGAAAGGCCCTACTCGTCTACCTCAGGTGCGGCCATGGAATGGCAGGAAAAAATACTGCTGCATCCGGATGATCGCTTTGTCAAGCGCCGTATGCTTGGAGGAATTACAACAGAGGCCGCGGGCAGCTATTTGTTTTCGGAAGCCTGGGGTGCCTGGAATGGTACCTACCTGGTGCTTACCTACGATGAGCCCAATGAGCTGGTAGCAAGCTGTTCATCCGATCAGCAGGAGCATCTGAAGCTTGCCAACCCCGGCCAACTGCTTGGAACCTGGGCAGCCTGCGACGGGCCTTTCCTGATATATGAAAGGATCAGATGACTAGAATACATAACATTTACATAATGATGATGAAAAAACTCCTGCCTTTGCTGCTTGTCCTGCTGTTTCCTGCTGCTGCCCTGCAGGCACAGGAAGCTGTTGGCCGAAAAGGCCGCCTGGGCATCAGCTGGTCGTATTTTGGCGAGAATGCCATACACACAGCCAGCAGGATGGACCTGGTGGGAGCCCCCTCTTACCGGGGTGATGGCTTCTTCGCCCTGGGGGTTCATTACCAGGAGCAGCTTAATCCCTGGCTGCAGCTTGAGCAGGGGCTGGAATTTTCGGATCACTCGGTACTGATCAGTGCCGGTCCCATTTATCAGGAAGGTCATCTGCCATTGATATGGGGGGTGTACAGAGACAGGGTGACGATGCTGAATCTGCCTGTTACACTTAAAGCGAGCTTCCTGAGGTATTTCTTTGTCAACATGGGTACCATGCTTACTTTGGATATTGGCTTCGCAGATCATGTTGACAGCCAGACGGGCCTTGGCAGCATACTGGGTTTAGGGGTGCAGTATCAGTTTAAGCCTGGCTTTTCGCTCTTTGTGAATCCTTATCAAAAGGTACATTCACTGGTACCCATCTTTGGCAACCGGGGTGCAAACCGGCAGATGGTTTGGGAGAGCGGCCTTCGTTTTGGATTTCAATATCCCCTGCCATTCAATAAAAACAGCAATTAACAAAAGCTGCAGGGGTGAACAACAAGGAAATAGCATTGATCGAAGGCTGCCGCAGGGGCAAAAGGCGCTCCCAGGAAGGGCTCTACAGCCACTTCTATGCTTTTGGCATGTCGGTTTGCCTTCGGTATGCCCCCAGCCGGGAAGATGCCCTTGAGGTTTTGAATGATGGATTTATGAAGGTATTTACAAATATAGAACAGTTTGATACAACCAGGCCTTTCAGAAGCTGGTTCAGGCGCATCCTGGTGAATACCGCCCTTGACCAGTACAGGGCTCAGCGCAGGTTGCGCCTGCCCCTGCAGGTGGATATTGATTTGGCCGACCCGGATATTGAACCCGAATACAACCTGAAGATGTCGGCCGGGGAGATCCTTTCACTGTTTGCCCTGATGCCCGAGGCCCTGCGCATCACCTTCAACCTGTACGAGGTGGAAGGCTATTCGCACGAGGAGATTGCCGGAATGCTTGATATCAGCCCCGGTACATCGCGCTCCAACCTGTGCCGGGCAAAGAAACTATTGCAGCGGTTGTATCTGGATATGAAAAAAAGCCAGTGTCATGAAGCGGTTTGATGAAAAATTTGCAGACAATGTGCGCGAGGTTTTCGACAGCTACGATGAAAGCGTTGACCCCGCTGCATGGGCCGATATGCAACGTCGTCTGAAGAGGCCCGAAAGGCCTTTGCTGATCCCCCTGATCCCCCGCAAGGTGCTGGGGGCTGCAGCGGCTGTGATGCTGCTGGCCGCAACCGGCCTGCTTTTCTGGCAGACTGCTGGTCTGAAAAATGCCAATGGTCCGGAAGCCATCAGCCATGCTCCAGGGCGATCAGCAGTAACCCTGCCTGTTAACCCGCAGCGGGAACCCATTGTGGTGGCTGGGCAAGCAGAAGAACCTGCATTGGCAGCTCATCAGCCCCACAAACAGGTTCAGAAACAACTGGCTGAATCCAGGACAGAACCCGAGCCGATTCAGGCAGCAGAGACTTTGATTGCGGAACTGGAAATGCTGGCTGCCATTGAGGTGGCTGCCCAAGACCATGATCCCGACAGCAGCCTGGTGACCCTTCCATGGCTTCCTGGGCCATCGCAGCCCAACCCTTTGATGAGCACTGGGCAGCAAATTGATCCTTTCAAAGGTATTCAACCTGCAACAAATCAAAGGGCCCAGTCGTGGAGTGTAGCAGCAGGTTCTATGCTGGCATTTGCCAATAGCAAAGTCTCTGACGGAGCAGGCTATGCCGCCGGGGTAATGTCGGAGTGGAAAATCTCGCCCGCCATCACACTGTCAACAGGTGGCCTGCTTGCTTATCATCAGTTCGAACTGGTTAGCATGGGCGGTGGAAACAACAGGCTCTATTATGATAATTCACCCGACTTTAGCGCAGGAAACGGTTTTACCTTCACCCGCGACAATCAGTATGAGCTGCTGACATTGGATATCCCGCTGAATGCCCAGTTCAGCCTGAGCGAAACAAACCGGATGCGCCTGTACTTTGGAGCAGGACTTTCATCGGTGGTTTTTCTGCAACAGCGTTTCACCAGCCGGCGAACCCGCTATTACAATGAATGGGTGATTGATCCTGCCAGCGGGCAGCAGATCAGCCTGATCGGATCAGAACTGACTGGAACCGACGAGCAGCACGATGCCTTCAGCCGAATGGATATCGGCCGGCTGATGAACCTTTCTTTTGGTTATGTCGTCAAGGGGCAGAATGGCTCCTATGTTATTGAACCTTTCATGAAATACCCCCTGGGAAGGATCACCAGCCGCGATATGAAACTGGGCATGGGTGGGATTTCCCTAAGATATAATTTTGCAAAACCCTGAGGGCCCCTGCAAAAGGGTAATTCATCATCTGCCGGAAGTTGTAAAGCTTTCCGATGAACATTATTTGTTATTTTTGTATAAGTGAGTCATCGGAATGCCTTAACAAAAAAACCCAGGAGTATGAATCCCATGAAGAACATTTTTGGCCGCTGGCTTCTGGCGGTAGTGCTTGTAATTTCATTTCCGGCCCTTCAGGCTCAGAATGCCCCCCAGCGCGTAGAGCCTGCCTTCTGGTGGGCAGGCATGTATCATAGTGAGCTGCAGATCATGGCATATGGGAAGGATATCGGGTTAACGCGTGTGCAGATCGACCAGCCGGGAATTATTGTCAAAGAAGTGGTAGCCGTTGAAAATCCGAACTACCTTTTTATTTACCTGGATTTGACGGGTGTGCCCCCCGGAGAGTTCCGTATCAATTTCTATTCAGGTCGCCGACTGCAATATGCATACGATTATGAGCTCAGGGAACGGCAGGAAGGCTCGCGCTACCGTGCCGGCTTTGATGCCTCCGATGCCATGTACCTGCTGATGCCCGACCGTTTTGCAAATGGTAATCCTGCCCTTGATCAGGTTCCCGGTATGATGGACAAGGTGGACCGCAATGATCCCAATGCCCGCCATGGGGGCGACATCCAGGGCATTATCAATAACCTGGATCATATTGCCGGCATGGGTTTTACAGCACTGTGGATCAATCCCCTGCTTGAGAACAATCAGCCCAGGTATTCCTATCACGGGTATGCCATCACAGATTTCTACAGAATCGACCCCCGCTTTGGCACCAACGAAGACTACCGCCGCCTGACACAGATTGCCGAAGAAAAAGGTATCAAAATCATCAAGGACATGATCTTTAATCACAGTGGTCATCATCACTGGTGGATGCAGGACCTTCCAATGCGCGACTGGATACACCAGTGGCCCGGCTTTACACGCACTACTTACCGAATGACCACCATCATGGATCCTCATGGATCGGAAGATGATTATAGCCGGATGATGAAAGGATGGTTCGATACCAACATGCCCGACCTGAACCAGAGAAACCGCCTTCTGGCAACCTACCTGATACAAAACACGGTGTGGTGGATCGAATACGCGGGCATCCACGGTATCCGTGTGGACACCCAGCCTTATGCCGACAAGCATTTCATGTCGGACTGGGGAAAATATGTAATGACCGAGTATCCCAATTTTAATATCGTGGGTGAATCCTGGTCGGGGGTGCCTGCCCTGACCAGCTACTTCCAGGGGGGCAAAATGAACCATGATGGGTATGATTCAAATATTCCCAGCGTGTTTGATTTTTCATTGTATGATGCCATCGGTCAGGCCTTCCAGGAAGAACAGGGATGGGCTTCGGGCATGATGCGCCTTTACAACTCACTGGCCCAGGATTACCTGTATCCGGATCCCTATAACCTGGTGATCTTTGGCGATAATCATGATACCGATCGTTTTCTCACAAGGGTAGGGGATGATGTGGAGAAGCTGAAAATGGCCCTTGCCCTGGTGTTCACAACCCGGGGCATTCCCCAGGTATGGTCGGGTACAGAGCTTTTGAAATCAGCCTTTGAACATGACGGCCATGGTGCGATGCGCTCGGATTTTCCAGGGGGCTGGCCGGGTGATCCCCTGAATGCCTTCACCTCTGAAGGACGTACAGCCGCACAGAATGAAATGGTTGACTATATCAGCCATCTGCTGAACTGGCGCCAAAATAAAGAAGTGTTGCATTATGGCTGGCTGAAGCATTTCGTGCCCGAGGATAATGTGTATGTGTATTTTCGCTACAATGATGAAGAATCGGTGATGGTGATCCTGAACAATAATGCAGAGAACAAGACCCTTGAAACGAGTCGATTTGTTGAAGCCACCCAGGGCTATTACCAGGCAACCGATGTGATCTCAGGAAATACATTCCGTGGATTCAACTCCTGGACCATCCCTGCAAACACTGCCCTGATTCTGGAACTGGAATAGGGCAGGAGTTCAGCAGAAAAAAAAAAGAGGGTGGAGGCCCTCTTTTTTTTCTAAAGGATCCTGACAAACTTCCTGCTGACAGCGGCCTGTTGTGTAATGATCCGAAGGGTGTAGATGCCAGGGGGCAATTCATCCACATTCAGGTTTGTTTGCCAGAAACCCTCATGATGGGCTGTGCCCCGAAGGACCACATCGCCCCGGATGCCAACAATCATCCAGGAAAGTGTTCCTGCCCGATTGTTATGAAAATCAACCCCGAGTGTATGAGAAACAGGGTTTGGATACAGCTGCAAATAAAAGTTGCTGTTTTCAGCCAAAGGAGAACCAGTTGTTGCCTGCCCCACCCTGATATCGTCAAGACGTATCATCGTGCGCTGCCCCGAATTGGGATCCAGCTGCTGGCCTGTAAAATAGTATCTCCATAAAAGCTGCACATAGGGCTGACCAAGGGCTTGTGGTGGCAGGGGGATATCCAGGAAAATGGCAGTGTGTCCTGCAAGATCCGCCCGCTGATATTCTACCGGGTTGCCGTTGGGGTCGGTCACATCTGTGAAGTCATTGTTCCATGCAGTGCGGTACTGCAGCCGCAGGTTGTAGGTCCGGCTGTTGGGCAGCAGGGTGGATGCAGTGAAGCTCACAAAACACTCTGTCAAATCCTGGGTATTGATGGCCAGAAGGGCCCCTCCCAGGTCGCGCCCACGGCCGGTATTGATAAAGGAGATACCTTCACTGCCCAGTCCGTTGATGCGGCTGCGCCCGGTGTTGTTGTACGGAAAGCCGATGGTTGCCTGATCGTCGGCATGATAGTCGGTATGGGGAATGAAGTATGGGAACAACAGCGGGTGCTCCAGATCGGGGTCGTTTGTTTGGCTCTGCAGAAACAGCATATGCTGGGGAAAGGTTCGTTCCGGCTTGTCAGCATCCCAGTTGCTGAAAGCAAACACGGGCTGGCTGAATGTGAAGGCCGAGGGATAAACAAGTACCCTGAAGCTGATCGCAGCAGGCAAATTGTAGCCATCGCTGGCTGTCAGGGTGATCTCTGCATCCCCTCTTCTTAGGGCAGAAACAGCAAGCTGCTGGCCGTTTACTACAACTGCTGCCTCCTGGGGGCGGCTGCTGGTGGCTGTAAAAGTAAGTGGATCGCCTTCTTCATCCATGAATACTTTTGAAAGGTCAATAAGATGCGGCTGGTCCTGCTCAATGATCTTCAGCAGCGGGATTTCCTGCACCAGGAAGGGTGGCATGTTGGGGGTTTCGGCCGGCAACCCGTGCAGGCTGATGTTGTCAAGGCGGTTGTTGCCGCTTGTCTCCGGAGCCTGCCTGCCCTGGAAAACAACCCTTACAGCAAAGCCTGGATTGTTATTGGCTTCTTCCAGGGCAGAAAAGTCCACATCTACAAGCTGGTAATCCTCCGTAATGCTGATGAACTCGCCAAACTGCATCCAATGGCCCGTGGTGGTGCGGTAAAAAATGGCCTGTTGTTCGGCCCCGTTGATGGTGCGTTTTGCCGCATAGCTGAGCCGGATATTCTTGTGCCCGTTGGTGGGCAGCAGCAGCTCCAGCTGCCTGGTGTCGGAAGGATTCCTGACCCTTAGGGCGTATCCGGGCAGAATATCCTGGTCAGCATTCAGGCTGCTGCCATCATCCACACGGTCCAGATATCCTGCTCCTGAGCCGGGGTAACTAAGGCTGGCGCTGGCGGTAAAGGAATAATCGGCATGAATACTGCCCAGGGTCCCGGCAGGCAGATTGTTAAAATGCCAGTAATGCAGCAGGGCAAGGGGTGGTTCTTCGGAAGGTACAAAAACGGCTGTCAGGCCAAGGTCGCTGTGGCTGTTTACCCAAACTGGGTTGTCAAACAGTTCCTGGCCAGTGTTGGTGAGCCATTTCTGAAAGACATATCCTTTAGCGGGCATTGCTGCCACCGGGAATGAAACCCCGCTGAAGTAAGTACCCGACCAGGGAAGGCTGCTGCCGGTGTGTGCCAGCAGGGGATTGCCATCTGTTATATGGAGCTGGTTTACCTTAATGCTTCCGGTTGCGGGATCCTGAACATCGGCTGTCAGGCGGAAGGTTCCGCTAAGGCCGAAATGATCCAGTATATGCTGGGTCTGCCAGGAAGGCCGGTGGGTGGCAAAGGTCTTCAGGCGGTTGACATTTGTGATCCACTGGTTTATGTCTTCGGCCGGATACTTCCAGCGGTCAATGTGTTGGGGTATCTCGGGCTGCAGCAACTGAGCGGCGGCATGTATGTTTGCCAGAAGGTGGGTAGTTGAAAAAACCGTATTCAGCACATCGGCAAAACGGCTGATAAAGGCGTTGCGAAAGTCGTTGTTTTTTAGCAGTTGCCGTATCAGAAAAGTAGACCATTCGGGATTGGGTGGCCATTCACCTCCTACGGGGCTAGTGGCATAAGCCAGGGTATTTATCTTATAAGCCTGGCCACCGTCGGCTATTCCAAAGCAGAAGTCAAGGTCGTTGAGGGTCCAGCGCCAGCGACCATCGTGGCCCCAGGCAGCATGAGGATTGTAATTGGTGCGTTTGCGCCAGTATTTCAGATTATGGCCCGGCCAATCGATGTTGTGGCAATAGACATTGGTAATGAAATAATCGATGTAATTATCGGTATCCATCATGGTTTTCAGCTGGGCAAAAGCCTGGGGATCCGACAGATCGTTCCGGCTGATGAACTCCAGCATGGCAAGGTAATGATCTGTACTGCCAAGGACCAGCCTGGCATTATTTTCCATAAAATCGAGCTGGTCTTCAGGAATGCCGTACTTTCTTGCGAAGTAATGCTGGTCGTACCTTTCGCGGATGTTTTGTATTCCCCAGTATTCGCCGTTCAGATACAGGATCGAAGGACGGTAATCCTGTATAGAAAGTCTGAGGGGCTCAGCGATTTTTTGCAGTAACCCATCGCGCATGAGGGTGCCCATTGAAAAAAAATCCTGCCCTGAATTGCGCAGTATGAGCCTTTTGTAATGGGTATGATCCTGCCAGGGAAATATCCTGTGGTTCAGGGTGCTTTTGCCATATTCGCCCCTGGCATAAACACGGAGGGATTTCTGGGGCAGAGCCCTGGTGCCTCCACCGTGGATCCTGACTCCAACGTTCTGGCGGATCACCAGCTGCCCATTTTCGAAAAATTCCATCCAGGTAGCTACCTCCCATTCATCCCCCAGGCGGTAGTAATTGGCATTATTCTGTCCGTAATAGCCATCCCCGTAGCCATTGGTTTCATATACGATACCAGGAATGTAAATCCCGTTGTGATGGTCAAACAATGCATAAGGGTCAATGATCAGGCTGATCAGCGGAAGCCCTGGCACAGGGCGGTCAACAAAATAACTGGCAGATGCTGCAGCTGAGCAATCAGCGCCCATGCATGCCATGGCCCTTACCACCATTGCCTTTGGATAGGATACCGGAGCTTTCCATCCAAAGCCTTTGGCATCGGCTTCTGCAGGGTTGGTCCGGATCAGGCTGATGTCCTTGTCAGAGGCTGCAGGAGCTGAAAGGATCAGTGGGTTGTGGTATGAAAAAGTTGTTGCAGATGAAGGATGGGGCATGCTGCCGTCAAGGGTGTAATAAATACTGGCCCCGGGGTCGGGATGAGTGATTGCCAGGGAGGTACCTCCCGGGTAGAAGCCAGAAGGCAAATTCAGAAGCGGGGCAACAGGTGCATCCGAAAATTGCCTGGCTACAGTTGTGCCCGAAATGAACAGCATAAGCAGGCTGCACACCATCCTTTTGTGCGTCCCTGTCTTCTTTTCCGTAAAAAATTCAAATAATGGTATGAGTATCTTCATATTCAACCCATTTGGTAATATCGAATAAAGATAGCCATTATTTTTATTTCATAGAAGCAATGAATATTTTCCTAATTTTATCGATCATAATAGAAAAAAGTGAAAAAGCTTTCCATAGTTATCCCTGCCTATAATGAGCAGAATACCATTCAGCTGATCCTTGACCGGATTCAGGCAGTTGAGCTGAATGGGGTGGCAAAGGAGCTGATTATTGTGAACGACTGCAGCACCGACCATACCCTTGAGCGGCTGCAGCTGTATATGGAGAAAAACCCTCAGTCAGGCATCAGGTTGTTTCAGCAGCCCTGCAATCTGGGCAAGGGTGCTGCCCTTCATCGTGGGATACGGGAGGCTACGGGCGATTTTATATTGATACAGGATGCCGACCTGGAGTACGATCCCCGCGAATACAAAGATCTGCTGCGCCCGGTAATGGAAGGATATGCCGATGTGGTGTACGGCTCGCGCTTCATGGGGTCCAACCCACACAGGATATTGTTCTTCTGGCACACCATCGGCAACAAGGTGCTGACTACCCTGTCGAACATGTTCACCAATCTGAACCTCACCGATATGGAAACATGCTACAAACTGTTTGATGCACAGATGATCAAAGGACTTAGTCTTCGCGAAAAACGTTTTGGCTTTGAGCCCGAGGTTACAGCAAAGATTTCCAGGGTGCCGGGGGTGCGCATTTTCGAGGTGGGGATATCCTATTACGGCCGGACCTACCAGGAGGGAAAAAAGATTAACTGGAAAGATGGCTTCCGGGCCTTGTGGTGTATTCTGAAATACAATACCTGGAGCAGGAACTGAAGCAATCCGGACCTTTAATTGGACCCTAAGGGTTCCCGAAAAGGACCCTAAGGGGCGAGCAGAAACCCTTGCTGGACGGGGGCTGCGGGAGTTTCAGGAACCCTAAGGATCCAAAAACCGAACCCTTAGGGTCGCATCCTTAACCCAGCACCTCTTCCAGCACATAATGCGAATGCATCTGCCTTAAGCCTTCCAGGTGCATCCGGTAAAAGTCAAGGATTCTGTGTAGCAACTCTCTTCGGAAATGCAGCCTGATATTCAAGGTTTGTAATTCATGGAAGCCTGCTGTGGCAAGTTGCTGAAAGATGCGGCTCTGTTCCTGATCCAGGCAGAGCGAGGGCTGGAACCCCCGCTGAAATTCACCTTCCCGCAGGTTGAAGTACATATTTTCCGAATCATAATTATCGCGGGGCGCAAAACCCAGGAAACCTGCCAGCTTTAGCATAAACAGCAGGTGAAAGTCAGATACTTTTTCCGGTGAACGGTCAAGAAATTGAAAACTATCTTTCACAAAGTCGAACAAACCTGGGCTGGAATCTGATTCTTTCAGGGAAAGCAACAGAAGCTCCGACAAGAAAATGGCAATGGACGTTTTCAAAATATTATAGGGGATGCTGCTGAAGGGGGCAGGGCAAAAGATCTCGCGAATGTGTTGCAACCCGCCCTGCTCTTTTTGGTAAGCCACCAGCTCAAGCAGCGTGGCAGGCTGAAACAGGTTTTGGGGAATACGCGGGCGGGCCTTGCGTACCCCTTTTACAAGATATGACTGCAGCCCGAACTCCCTGGTGAGTATTCGGCAAACCAGGCTGGTTTCCCCATATTTTATGCTGGAAAGAACAATCCCCGGGGTTTTTGCTATCATGGCATCTGATTGGCTAATTGATAAACAAAATCTTGGTGACCATTGTTTCGGAGCCGTCATCGTTTGAGGAGAATACCAGGTAAACCCCCGTAGCCGGGCGATTTCCCCTCAGGTCCTTTCCGTTCCATACGGCCTGTCCTCCTTCGGCCATGGTTTGATATACAAGGTTGCCGTTGATGTCGGTGATCTTGACCCAGGCATTGGCCACCAGGCCACGGATGGCAATATAGCCCTGGTAGTGGGGGCGTACCGGGTTGGGAAAGGCGTATACCTCCTGATGGGTAGCCGAAGCTTGTGTTGCCATCGCACGGAATGAAACCAGCCCGCGGTCGGTGGCAAAAAACACCTCCCCGCTCTGGCCTTCAATGCTGATATCCAGAATGTTGTTGGAAGGAAGGGGGCTGTTCAGGGTGTTGAAATGGTAAATGGTATTGCGGGCATCGGCCGAGAGCAGGAAGGCCCCGGAGCGGGCTGTGCCGAACCATTTTTTGTTGGAGCCGTCAATGGCTATTGCTGTTACGGTTTCTGTTCCCAGCA
>OBJA01000273.1_pt1 | contig 48333 bp, 40 predicted proteins | sample 1519751 | NCBI WGS metagenome assembly OBJA01 (sample SAMEA3881238, study PRJEB22517) | soil metagenome | biome: lake sediment; feature: soda lake sediment; material: sediment, water from around vicinity | place: India | collected 2013-12-23 | depth 3 m
AATATCTGCCTTTGTCATGTCTTAAAATATTTAAATATCAATAAATTAATCGGATAAATATGGTGTGCAAAAATATAAATTATTTGATAACCCAAAAGCTTTTCAAATAAATTATTTTTGTTTTTCCCAAAGATTTAAAAGGAATTGCATAATTATGATCGAATTTTTACGAGGTGTTTATAAATGGTATAACAAAAACATGCGGGATTTGCCCTGGAGAAATGAGACCGACCCCTACAAAATATGGATTTCGGAAATCATACTGCAGCAGACACGTGTGGAGCAGGGAATTAAATACTACCACAAATTAACAGAAGCTTTCCCCACTGTAAATCATCTTGCAGATGCAGATGAAGATACAGTACTTAAACTATGGCAAGGCCTGGGCTACTACTCGCGGGCCAGGAATATGCATGCGGCAGCGCGCAGCATCAGCAATGATTATAAAGGAAAATTTCCATCTTCCTTCCAGGATCTCCTCCGTTTGAAAGGGATAGGACCATATACGGCTGCGGCTGTTTCCTCCATTGCATTCGGCCTGCCTTATCCTGTCCTCGATGGGAACGTTTACCGGGTACTGGCAAGGTACTTTGGCATCCACCATGCGGTCCACTCATCAAAAGCCAATAAAGTCTTCCAGGAAACAGCTGAGCAGCTGATGGATTCATCCCGGCCGGGGTTTCACAACCAGGCCCTGATGGAATTTGGGGCCCTTCATTGTACTCCCCGCAATCCCGGCTGCATCAGTTGTCCTGTTGCAGCTTCATGCCACGCTTATAATAATAATGAGGTTTCAATGCTCCCGCTGAAGATGAAAAAGCAAAAGTCCAGAAACAGATACTTCTGCTATTACCTTATTCAAAGCGGCGACAATACCTGGATAGAGAAACGGACCGCCGGTGATATCTGGCAAAACCTCTACCAGCTGCCGTTGAAAGAAACTACAAATGAAATGAGCGAAGAAGAAATTGTCCTTCATCATCCCTCTTTTCTCAAAGGCAAAGACTTGCACATTAAATCAATTTCGAATGCTGTAAAACATGTCCTTACACATCAAATCATTATTGCACGGATTATCCACCTTGAAACTTCCAACGAATTCGAAATGCCGGAACCATATATCCGGATTCCCATCGCTCATCTCGATAAATATGCAATGCCGGTACTGGTTGATAATCTGATTATCCGAACAAATTGTTTGTAACTTTTAAAAGATTTTGTTTCACATTTCATTTCATAAATTGTACCTTTATTCCGGGTTAACCTAAATTTTAAAGTTATGTCAGTTAACAAAGTTATTCTCGTAGGTAATGTTGGCAAAGACCCTGAAGTCAGGCATATTGATTCAGGTGTTGCCGTAGCAAATTTCTCTCTTGCCACATCAGAATCTTATACCGCCAAAAATGGCGAAAAAGTAACAACCACCGAATGGCACAATATCGTCATGTGGCGAGGCCTTGCCGAAATAGCTGAGAAGTACGTCAAAAAAGGCAAACAGCTTTACATTGAGGGAAAACTCAGGACCAGGAGCTGGGATGATAAGGATGGCAACAAAAGGTATACAACTGAGGTTGTTGCCGACAACATGATGCTTTTAGGTGGCCGGGACGGGGGCTCCAACGGCAGCACTGAAACCCGGAAACCTGAGGAGAAGCTCGATATCCCGGGTGATTTTGATGCCGATCAGGGAACTGATGATGATCTCCCATTCTGAAAAACAAGCCTTCCCTGGAATAATCTTTCCCGTCAGGGAACATTAGAACCATTTAAACAGAAAGCTTTACCCGGTTAATTATTCAGATTTAAATTAACCGGGTAAAGTCGTTTTGCTTTTTTAATACACCCTTCATCTGCTGATACAATAAAGCAGTTATTTTTGCATTTTATATTGGTAATAAGGTATAAATGAAATATAAACTTCTGTTATTCATATTTCTGCTGGCAACATTTGGCTGCCGTGAAAAATTCACGCCCAAGCCAAGAGGTTTTTTCAGGATTGGCTTTCCTGAGAAAAATTACTTGCAGCTTGACGAAAAATATCCATACCAGTTTGAAGTTCCAAAATATGCAAGTGTTTTGCCCGACCTTCAGAATCCTGACGAACCATGGTGGATTAATGTGGAATTTCCGGCCAATAAAGCTGAAATTCATATTTCATATCACAGCCTGCTCACCGCCGGTCAAAACAACAGGGAGTTGCTGGCCGGTCTCATGGAAGAAACGAGGGAACTGGCATACAAACATTCGGTCAAGGCTCATGCCATTGAGGAACAACTTTTTGTGAATCCTGCGGCAGAAGTGTTCGGGACGGTATACCAGATTGAAGGCAATGCCGCTTCTCCCATGCAGTTTTTTCTCACCGACAGCACACGGCATTTCCTGCGGGGTGCATTATATATCAGGGCAACCCCCGACATTGACTCTCTTAAACCGGTGATTGATTTCCTGAAACGTGATGTCATACATCTAATCGAAACCACTGAATGGGATTAGCAATCATGATTGATCTGCCCGAGTGGGGCAATGGCAGGTTAGGAATATGGGAACTGACAGAATCATGTGATTATCTGCTTCAGCATCATACATTCACACCTGCTGAAATTGAACAGTCCCTCAGGATAAAAAATGAAAGGCGCAGACGTGAGTACCTTTCAGTAAGGTTGCTCATTGAATCAATGCTGAAAAATAAAACCGGTATCTGCTATAATGCATCAGGAAAACCCTCGCTTGAAGGCTTACCCGATTGTGTCACCATTGCACATTCCAATGAACTGGCCGCAGTTTTGATTTCTGAAAAAAATGCAGGGGCCGATGTTGAAAGCCTCTACAGAAACACTGAAAATATTGCCAGCCGTTTCCTTTCAGAGAAAGAACTGGAACAGATTAATAATTCTTCGCAACAGAAATTGTACAGGATAATCTACTGGAGTGCCAAGGAGGCAGCCTATAAGCTGGCCTCGGTTGAAGGGCTTGAATTCAGGGAAAATATTGCTATCAATCATTTCGATGTTGATATGAAGGGAGGAACATTCAGCGGAGAAATCAGAAAAAATGAAATGAAACTGCATCTATCTTTCAGGTACTTCTTTTACAATGACAACGTACTTGTAATTTGTACTGATGAAAATGACATTATTAACAATAAAACAACAGCATAGTGAAAAAACCACATAACCAGATTCTGGTCATTTTCGGGGCATCGGGCGATCTGACAAAGCGAAAGCTGATACCTGCCCTTTATGCTCTTTTCCGCAGAAACCTGCTCCCTGGAAAGTTTGCGGTCATGGGTGCATCCCGCACTGATTTATCAGATGAAGAATTTCAAAAACAAGCATGTTCGTTTCTGCCAGAGGAGGAAAATACGCAGGAATTCCGCAAAATCCTTTTTTATGAACCTGTATCGCCCGACAACCGGGATGATTTTAAGAAACTGGAATCAAGGCTTCTGAAACTTGGAGCACAACTGGGCATTGAACCAAATTATATCTTTTACCTGTCAACTCCCCCTGCAGTTTATGATATCATAGCCAACAACCTGGCTGCAGTGGGATTAAACAAACAGGAGAAGAATTTTCGCCGACTGATCGTGGAAAAACCTTTCGGCACTGATTATGAGTCGGCGCAACAGCTGAACATCGATCTGATGCAGGATTTTGAAGAAAGCCAGTTATTCAGAATCGACCATTACCTGGGCATCGAAAGTGTTCAAAACATGCTGGTCACACGTTTTGCCAACGGGATATTCGAACCCATGTGGAACCGCAACTACATCCAGCGGGTAGAAGTCACATCAGCAGAAAGCCTTGGCGTTGAAAACCGGGGAGGTTATTACGACCATTCAGGCGCATTGCGCGACATGCTTCAGAACCACCTTCTTCAGCTTGTAGGATTTGTTGCCATGGAACCCCCGGTAGTGATGAAGGCCGATGCCATCAGGAATGAAATAGTCAAAGTATTCCAGTCGCTGCGACCCATACACGAGTCCGAAGTACCTCAGTATGTGGTCAGGGGACAGTACATTGCTTCAACAATTAAAGGACAGGAAGTGAAGGGTTACCGCGAAGAACCGGGAGTTGATACCCATTCCAGAACTGAAACCTTTGTGGCAATGAAATTCTTTATTGATAACTGGCGCTGGGGAGGAGTCCCGTTCTATATCCGTACGGGGAAAAAGCTCCCTGCAAAGGTTACTGAAATTGTCATTCACTTCAGGCAGGTACCTCATCACCTGTTTAATAATCCCGATTACACAGGACCTGTCGACAACCAGCTGATTATCCGTATCCAGCCCGATGAAGGGATTCTTCTCAAATTCAGGATGAAAACCCCGGGTGCAGGGTTTCAGACACAGGCAGTCAATATGGATTTCCATTATTCCGATCTGGCTGATGTCCGTTTGCCTGCTGCATATGAACGGCTGTTGCTCGATTGCATGCATGGCGATGCCACCCTGTTTTCGAGAAGCGATGCTGTAGAAGAAGCCTGGAAATTTGTGCAGCCCATATTAAATGCGTGGAAGAATAATCCTGAAATTCCGGTTTATGGCTATCCTGCCGGAACATGGGGGCCCGAGATTTCAAACCAGCTGATAGCGGAGGGAGAATGGAGATACCCATGCAAAAACCTATCGGATGATGGAACATGGTGTGAACTCTGATGCGATTAAATGTTATATTGTCAGTAATAAAATAATATAAAATGGAAACCTCAACAGAAGTCAGGATTTATCCAAAACCTAAAAAAGTTTGTAAGGTAGTTGCACGTGCAATAAAAAAATATACAAAGGAATGGCCAAAACCGCGCTATGACATTGCCCTTTCGGGAGGGACAACACCCAAAAAACTGTTTAAAGTACTGGCCAGGAAACATCGTGAAACAATCCCCTGGGATAAGATTCACTTCTGGTGGGTTGATGAGCGGTGTGTTTCACCTGAGAGTGACGAAAGCAACTACAAAATGGCTAAAGAAATTCTTTTCCCGAAGGTTTCTGTTCCCGAGAGAAACATACACCGCATTAAAGGTGAGAGTGAGCCTGAAGCTGAAGCTCAGCGCTATGCTGCCGAAATCAGGAATAATCTAAAAAGCAGAAATGGTTATCCGGTATTTGACATTATTCTTCTGGGAATGGGAGAAGATGGGCATACGGCTTCCATTTTCCCCAATCAGATGCAACTGTTCAGTGAAGATAATTTTTGTGCGGTTGCCAGTCATCCTGAGACCGGCCAAAACAGGATTACCCTTACCGGCAAAGTACTGAACAATGCCAAACGGATTTTCTTCCTTGTCACGGGTGAAAGTAAAGCGGAGCGTATTTCAGAAATTATGAGCAATGATGATGCAGCCAAAAATCTGCCGGCATACCATGTTGAACCTGCCTCAGGTGAACTTATATGGTTCATCGATGAACCTGCGGCATCAAAAATCAGCTAGCCGCATGGCTGGTTTAAGTGCCAGCACATTTTCACCAAAAGCTATTGATTCGCTTATCACCTGGTCAACTGCGCCCGATGTGAGCTCACATGCTATCACATGAGCACCTGCTTCAGGGAAAGCAACCTTTACCTTCTGATCGGCTGCAGTTCCAAGCTGCTCAAACATGTCGAGCATGGCATCGACCCTGACGGTTTCATCCTGGTTATCTTTATCCTTATAGTAATAACCGAGAAATACCGGGACACCAACCCTTTCAAATGTTTCCCTGTGCATGGTTGCATCCACCAGCTGCTGAAGATAAACAACCCCTTCCATCCGGTATCTGCAGTACCAGTACTGGCAATCAGGTGAGTTTATATCCTCACTGGTTACCCTGTACCTGCCCCCGTTGAACTTTCTCCCGATCTGAAGCCCCCACGGGCGCGACAGTGAAAAAGCTGCACTGTTGTTAATCCTGATGTTGGGTGAATATAAAATTACCGCATCCACATATTCAGGGAATTCAGCTGCCAGCTTCAATGCCAGGCTTCCACCTGTGGAAGTACCCATAATAATGATATTCCGGCCCAGGTTATTGGCTGCCATCAGTGCTTCCTTGGCCGACTCCCATAAATTATCAGGTGTCATCTCAAGGAGCGGATCATCGGTTTCAAGTCCGTGTGCCGCAAGGCGGGGGAAATAGGCATTCATACCAAAATGCCGTGCAAATTCCACATGAGCAGGATATCCCTCATACCATGAAGCCGAAAACCCATGCAGGTAAAGCAGACAATAATCGGTACGCTGCTTCAGGGAATCATTCATCCAGATAATCCGTGCCTGGTTGTCTTTCCTGACGGGAGATTCCGATTCCCTTGATATAATATACGCTTCAACATTGGAAGTCCCACCAGGCAACGATGGCAGGTTTGTAGACAGTTCAGGATCTGCAGGCTTCGGTCCAAAAAAATAAACGGCAACCAGAACTGCCAGAAATATTAACAAAACCCGTAAAAACTTTTTCATAACAAAGCGGATAAGTGACAGTTAGCAAAAAATATTCATTTAAGAATCCAACGATGAATTTACAACTAAACCGGGAAAAGCCAAGCAAAACTTAAAATTCGATTGTCAGCTGAACAGGTTCTTTTCTTTCCTCAGCCTGAAAGTTTGAAAGTGTCAGCCCAAGAAGCCTGATTCCCTTGACGAACTCATCTGAATGAAGAAGGGTACGGGCCTCATCAATCAATTCACTTTTCGATGAAAACCAGCCAGATATAGTTTTGCTGCGGGTATGCTGCTCAAAATCGGCATATTTGTATTTCAGTGTCAGCGTCTTTGCCGGCACATTCCATTTGGCATACCGTTCCCAGACCGTATCGGCCACCTCCAGCAATTGATTTTCAAGCTCACCGGCGGTAAAAACATCATTTGAAAATGTTTGTTCCGCACCCAGTGATTTTCTTTCACGGTAAGGCTCCACCTGCCGGTTATCGATTCCTCTGCAGATTTCATAATAATATTGCCCCGAGCGGCCAAAGAGCCGCACCAGTTCAAGCCTTTCCATTTGTCTTAAATCACGGCCGAACCATATTCCCATCTTGTTAAGCTTTGCTGCAGTGACTTTACCAATGCCATAAAACCTTCCCACCTCAAGGTTGTCGATAAACTCCTGGGCCATGTCGGGAGTTACCACATATATGCCGTCAGGCTTGTTAACATCTGATGCCACCTTTGCAAGAAACTTGTTGTAGGAGACTCCTGCTGATGCTGTGAGCTTTGTTTCCTCAAAAATCCTTTTTCTTATCTCCTTTGCGATAAGTGTGGCTGAAGGTTTCCCCTTCTTTGCAAAGGTTACGTCGAGGTAAGCTTCATCCAACGACAATGGCTCCACCAGGTCGGTATACTCCATGAATATACTCCGGATATGGGTGGAGACCTCCTTATACCTTGAAAAGCGGGGCTTTACAAACACCAGGTGCGGACATTTGCGCTTTGCAATTCCCGAGGGCATGGCCGACCTTACACCATAACGGCGGGCCTCATAGCTGGCAGCAGCAACCACTCCCCGCTCACGCGAGCCCCCTACAGCCACAGGTTTGCCTTTCAGCTCAGGATTATCGAGCTGCTCGACCGATGCATAGAAGGCATCCATATCGATATGGATTATTTTGCGGATAATTACCGGATCCTGTTATAATGATTTAATGCAGCAAAGGTACATTTAATGATCGTATACCCTATCACAAACAGCATCCTGCAGGATAACAGAATGACGTTATCCTGCCTCAGGCTCTGACATTAAACACATATAAAGAAGAAATAACCCTTTACGAAAATTTCTCCCAGGAGTTTATTCCCCTTCTGTTTCCTTCATGATTTCAATTGCCTTTTCCAAATCCATTTCATCGACCTGCAATTCCAAATAAATGGAAGGAATATAGCTGATGATCTGGGCATTGAGTTCATTCCGGAGCCAGCACCTGATGCCATCAGCTTCAAGCCGGCTCTTCAGCACTGCAAGTTCTGATGCATACCTTGCTTCCTTTATTGTAATAAATCCCATAACTGAATTACTTAAACTGCAACCGCGGATGTACTTTTAAAGTCCGGTAACCATAAATGGCAACAACAACAAAACAGATAAAGGGGAGGATGAATGAAAAGTTCACAGCAGGCATCGAAGCTACAGTTCCCAAATCGATGATAGCCCCCTGTAAGGGAGGCATCAGTGCACCGCCCACAATCGCCATTACGAGCCCGGCTGCCCCGATCGTTGCATCATCGCCCAGGCCTTCAAGTGCAATGCCATAAATGGTGGGGAACATGAGTGACATAAAGGCCGAAGTGGCAACCAGCAGGTAAAGCCCCGGCATCCCCTGTATCAGAATAACCCCTGTAGTTGTCAGCATGCCTCCAATACCAAATATCATCAGCAACAGCCGGCTGTTGAAATACTTCATCAGCATGGTGCTTGTGAACCGGCTGGTCAGAAAAATCACCATTGCCACGATGTTGTAATTCTGGGCAGTTGCCTTTGGAATACCCAGGTTATCGGAATAGTGGATGATAAAGGTCCAGCACATGATTTGAGCTCCCACATAGAACATCTGTGCTATCACTCCTTCACGGTATTTCATGTTTTTGAACAATCGCCTGAACGTATCACCTGTCTTGATTGTATGGTCAGCCCCGGTCCTTTTAGGCATTTTTGCGAAGAAAATGATAAAAAACATGACTATCACTACAAATCCCAGGATAATGTATGGGTCGCGGATAATGGCCAGATCGTTGGTCCTGATAACAGCTTTCTGTGCTTCATCGAGCGCAGGAAAAATCAGTTCGCCTGCACTGTCCCTTCTATCCGATTCAAGAGATGCCAGGATAAACTGTGAGGCCACAAACATGCCAAGCAACGATCCCATGGGATTGAACGACTGTGCAAGGTTGAGCCTGCGGGTTGCCGTTTCGGGTGCACCCATGGAAAGGATATATGGATTCGCTGTTGTTTCAAGAAACGCAAGGCCAAAGGTCAATATATATAATGAAGCCAGGAAGAAACCAAATACCTCATACCGGGCGGCCGGAAAAAACATCAGTGCCCCCACTGCATAAAGGGCAAGGCCCATCAGAATGCCTTTTTTGTAACTGAACTTCTTGACAAAAAGAGCAGCAGGTATAGCCATTGTGGCATAACCGCCGTAAAATGCAAACTGCACAAGTGCTGCCTTTACATTTGAAATTTCCATCACTGTCTGGAATGCTGCCACCAGCGGGTTTGTAATGTCGTTGGCAAAACCCCACATTGCAAACAGGCTGGTTATTAAAATAAAAGGTACCAGCACCTCCTTCGTCACCACAGGTTTTTTTGAATAGTTCATCTCTTGCGATTTATATCAGAAAATTCTTCTGCTAAAAATGTAAAAATTATAGCACATTCCAACCTTGCATGTCCTGCCAGGGGTGATTTTTTTTGAACATTCCATGAACGGAAGCTTCTTTTCAATCCTCCTGCAGGGGTCTTATCAGTTTGAGTAAAGAATAACAGGCCCCGACAAACCTGCCTCCCTTACTTCCCATGCTGATGCATCAAAGGGCAGGTAATCAATATTTACGAAATTGATATCATGAAACTTTTTCCACTCCGCACCCCATATATCAAGATCCCTTACCCGGTTGGCAGCCACGTTTGTCACCATCACCTCCAGATTGTTGCTTCCCGGCTGCAGGTTATCAACCCTGACAATGAATGATGGACCGGTAAGTACTCCGTAATCTTTGCCGTTCAGCTTCACTCCGGCACAATCAGATACTTTTCCCAGATCAAGGATTCCCGAACCGGCACTTCCGGCATAATCAAAATCAACAGTATATTTAGCAGTTCCGGCAAACCTGCGGGTATGCTCATCTCCGGCTGCAGTCCATGAAACAAGGTCACGGGTTGAAATGTCACCCGGAAAAACCGGACCGCCATCAACAAATGAAATCTTCCATAATCCTTCAATATCTGTCTTCTCCATCTCCCGCTCCCTGTAAGCAAATTCTTCAACATTGAAATTTCTGCCTGCACACCTTACAAAAACTGCCTGCTCAGGTTCAAGCTGAATCCTGATTTGTCCGTTGCGGTTTGCTGCCTTTGTAATCTTTCCGTTTTCGGGGTGATAAAACAGGTATGATTTGGAATCCGGATTCAGGTCAACCCACTCATCCAGCACGGTGAGCCCGCAGTTTACAATCATATACCAGGATTCATTGTCCTTTTTTAGTTTCAGGAAATGGTATCCTTTCTGGCTGAGTACCCTGTTTACGGGGACACCGGCCTGGTCAAGAAGCGTAATGATATCGCCCGCAAGGAGGTCAGCATCCATATCAGCCTTCAATGACTGAAACTGGCTTTCCCGCTCCTCCAGTTGATATAAGCCAGGGACATGAAGTGGAAATCTTTTATCGAAACAGACTGTGACTCCCGAAGCTGCAAGTTCTTTGAGTTTTTGAAGTGTCGGAAGCGGCATGTAGGTTGTCATGGGAACCACCACCGCGTGATATCGTGTGCTGCCTCCGGTAATAATTCCACCATTTTCGGCCCTGCAGTTGAGCAGCTGCCTGTCGGATATGTAATCAAATGCATAACCTTCCTCTGTAAGCTGCCTTGAAACTTCAGCCATTGGATAATTTGAAAACCATCCTGCCCTGTCACCACGATCGATATTCAGGTTCAGAAACATCCTTCCGTCACCCGAAGCGGCCACATCATGCCATGGCCAGTAAACAAGGACATCATGATCGGGCTGTGCCTGCTGAAGGATAGCCTGTGACCTTTCAATATATTTAAAAACTGCCGGCAACACCCCCCAGAGCGGATTGCGGCTGTTCACCTGGGCCGAAGCATAAAAAAGCCACCCGGGCCATGTCGCATCATCAGGCGAATAACATGTTCCGTGAAGAAACATATGGTTCACCCCCGACAGAAAAAGCCGGTTTGCCGACCTTATCATATCGGCAGGGGTTACTGTCCAGTGTTCGTTGAGCCAGGTAAAACTTTCCGATGAAACGAGCTTCTGCCCCGTAACGTTTGCTGCCGACGATGCAAATTTGTTGGTATTTATATCAACAGAGCCGGGTTCCACTCTGCCGAAAATTTCTGTTTCGGGAATATCACAGGCAGCATAAAGGTCAAGTACATTACCCGGAGAGCCATGTGCCTGGTTGCGGTTTCTGCTCCCGTGGCTGTTGGCCCAATCCGTCATGGGCCTTATGAACGATTCCAGTACCAGGTCGGATAGTGTTTCACGGTAATCCATCCGAACCCTTTCCGACAGTGCTGTATTTCCATGATTATCTCCAGCCAGGAGATGAAGGACCTCGCCCAATTCATATCCCCTCCTTTTTCTGAACTCTTCAGAAAACCGGGGAGTAAAATCACCTGTGTATTCAAATGAATCATGAAAAAAGCATCTGACCGAACCCTCATCCAGTTTCAGCCTGTCCCAGAATTCCCTGAAATACCACTCAGTAATCTCTTCATCAAAAGTATCAATTGCCCATCCTTTACCGCCATCAGAAGCCCGTTTCACCTTATCGCCGTTTTTAACCCGTGCAGCCACATACACGGTTCCGGCAAAGGGTGCAGTAAAGTGTTCTCCGGCATGGAGCACGGTTACCATTCCTTTATCACCGACAAATGAAAATGCCTCTTCATTTGCACCCACCGAAGGGGTATAAACTTCACCTGCATTCAACCTGCTGCTTTTCATCTGCAGTGACCAGAGTCCCTTCTCTTCAGGGACAAAAGGCCCACCGCAACGCCAGCCGCTGCCGGGAGGGATATCCACTCCCAGTCCGTGCCTCGCAGCTTCCTCAATTGTAAACATCAGCATCTCGCTATAACGTGGCGAAAGATATTCGATATCACGTTGCTCTTCCCCTTTTACCCCATAAATAGAAGTAATTTCCACTCCTCCGATACCCGCTGAAGCCAGTTCCTGCAACTCACGACGGATATTTTCCTTATCAACGGCGTTGCCGGGCCACCACCAGCGTGTCCATGGTTTTGCCTCAGGATTTGATTCAGGCCATACGGGTTCACTCTGCCCACAACCTGCCACACACCAAACGACACAAATTACAGTTAAGAAAAGTTGGAAGTAATGCCCCCGTCTGATGAAGTATAGTTTGTTCATAAATTACTTTTTACAGGCCAGTTGATGATACATACTGAAATCAGCCATTAAAAATAAATATTTCAGGTTTTAGAAATCAATTCACAATGGGATTTATTAGTTTTAAAGGAATGATTTATCAGTTCAGCATGAAAAATATACTTATCCTTGGATTAACCCTTCTTTCCATGACAACATTGTCTCAGACCTATCAGACCGATAAAGAATTGCTTGAAGAATTCCGGGCCATGAAATTCGGGATGTTTGTACACTGGGGGCCTGTCAGTCTCAGCGGGACTGAAATCGGCTGGTCAAGAGGGAAAGAAGTTCCTGCTGAGGAATATGACATGCTTTACACAGCATTTAATCCTGTCAGTTTTAATGCTGATGAATGGATGAAAACCCTAAAGGCGGCCGGAATGAAATACTTTATCATCACAAGCCGTCATCACGACGGGTTTAGCCTCTGGCCGACTGAATTTTCGGATTATCATATCGGGGCCACCCCTTATCAACATGATGTGCTGATGGATATGAAACAGGCATGCGATCGTCATGGTATCCTCTTCGGCACCTATTACTCCATATGCGACTGGAAACATCCGCTTTATCCGCTTGGGAGCCCGGGAGGCAGCACATCAAAGGAAACAGGTGACATGGATGAATTCATCCCCATAATAAAAGGACAGACAAGGGAGCTTCTTGAAAAATACCAGTCAAGGATCATGTGGTTTGATGGGGAATGGGAAGAACCATGGACCCATGAAATGGGACAGGACCTGTACCAGTACCTGAAGTCGATCAACAGCAACATTCTGATAAACAACCGGATTGACAAAGGCCGGAAAGGAATGGAAGGAATCACTGTGTCGGATAAATATGCCGGCGACTTTGCCACACCTGAACAGCGGATTGGAACCTATGACATTGAAAAACCATGGGAATCATGTATCACCATCTGCACCCAGTGGTCATGGAAACCCGGCGATGAGCTTAAAACGCTTGAAGAATGCCTGCTCACGCTGGTGAAAACCGTAGGAGGAGGAGGCAACCTGCTCCTGAATGCAGGACCCATGCCCGACGGGCGTATTGAACCACGGCAGGCTGAAAGATTTAAAGAAATCGGCATCTGGCTTAAGAAGCATGGGGAAGCAGTGTACGGAACAACCGGGGGGCCTTATAAGCCTGATAACATGATGGCTTCAACGCGTAAAGGGAATTATCTGTATATCCATCTTTTCAACAATCATGAAAAGATGCTTGAACTTCCGTTTCCATGGGATTCGAAGGTAATAAAATGCACACTACTGAATGGGAGAAAGACATCCTTCACCCATGAAGCAAAGATGTTGAAAATTAAACTGCCTGAAAATAAAGGAGAAATTGTAAGGGTAATTAAAATAGAACTCAACCTGCCGGCATATCAACTGGAAACTTTGACACTTTAATATGATGAACATTGTTATACTGGATTCGGGATATGATTCCTATGATTTTGAAAAATCAATATTCACTGAAGGTGATTTTAACCTGAAAATCCATCCTTCATATAAAGGCGATAAAGCCGGAAAAATTGACTTTGCCCGTGAGGCTCATGGAATTCTTGTAAGGCATACGGTTATCGATGCTGAATTTCTTTCGGAAATGCAAAACCTTATTGCGGTGGTCCGGTACGGCGTAGGGTATGACAATGTGGATGTGGCGGCATGTACTCATTATGGGGTGAAGGCAGCCAACGTAAGAGGCTATGCCAATCATGCCGTTGCTGAACATGCCCTTGCCCTGATGCTTGCATGCACAAGGGGCCTCTGGAACCCCCACAAACAGCTCATCTCTGCTTTTGCATCACCCCCGGCTGATGACATCTTCGAGCTGCACGATAAGGTGCTTGGCATAATCGGGCTGGGCAGGATAGGCAGCGAACTGGCACATAAAGCTGCACCACTTTTCGGGAAAATCATTGCATGTGATCCTTACAAGCCTGAAGAGCATTTCAGAAAAACAGGTGCAGTCCGGGCAATATTTGCTGAATTGATTCAGCAATCAGATGTGATCAGCATCCATTGTAACCTGACACCCGAAACCAGGTACCTGCTCGGAGAAGAGGCATTTGCGGGGATGCATAAAAAGCCTGTTATCATCAATACAGCCCGCGGGGAGATCATCAGTGAAAAGGCACTGCTGAATGCTTTGGTACAGGGACTGGTTCACAGTGCCGGTCTCGATGTTTTTGAAGATGAACCGGTAACTGCAGCTCAGGATGCCCTGGTGAAGCATCCGCGGACCATCTGTACCGGCCATTATGCCTGGTACTCCAACCGTGCAATAAATGAACTGCAAAAAAGAGCCACCCTGAACCTGTACCATTTGCTCATGGGAAAAACAATTGATGACTGTTTAAATCCCTGATCTATCCAATTCCATTAATCAGAACCACCAGTTGTTTTCCTCAGCAAACTGTCTTGCCAGACACCAGGTGCAGCGCACCGCATCATTTGTAGAATGAATATTCAATAATACCGGCCTATGAGGGGATTTTCAACAATGGCTTTTCTTAAAGACAGAAACTTAATTCCCCCCGAACTGCGGTAAACAATTTTTCCTCCGGGTTCCACAAGAACCGTATACGGGATTTCACCCCTCCATTCGGGATCAAGGTTGTCAATCAGGTCATACCTGTTGTCGGAGGCAAAAATGTAATTGTTACTGATAGCCGACTGCTTGTTCTGAAGGAACTCCTTCACCTTTTGCTTCCTGTCGGTCCTGTCGGTGCTGATGGTGTACATTTCAAAATCGCGCCCCATATACATCCTGTAGGTATCAACCAGTTCATCAAATTCGGCAACACATGGCCCGCACCAGGTGGCCCATACATTCACGAGCCTCAGCTTCTCAGAATCATTCTGCATCAGTTGTTTTAACCCCTGCACCGAAAGATCTTCCAGCGGCACCTCCTTTTTTGCCCAATCGGCATCCAGTTTCCTTCTCCAGTCATCCTTCCACTTCCATTTCACCGAACATCCGAACACCTTTGTCATGGCAACAGGCACCTGTTTGCCTGCAAGCACTGCGTCCACCGCATTTTTCAAATCATGCCGGGTGGCGGCACCAATTTTTTCATTGTCATCAATTCTGCCTGTATAGCGCAATACCCTGCCCTTGTCAAAAACAAACGCATGAGGCGTTGCAACAGGACCATATGCCATTGAAGTTTCTTCCGTATCACCATCATACAGAAACGGAAAATTGTAACCCTTATCTTCTGCCCTAACAACCATATCCTCAAAACTATCACCTACATCAGAATACCCCATTTCTTCGAGGCAGACTGCCTGAGGATAATTGGGCATGATTTTCACTACCTGCACCCCCAGTTTCTTGTAATCATTCTGAAGCGCAATAATCCTGTCTTCATAAGCCTGGGCTGTAGGGCAGTGAGGGGCACTGAAAATGACAACCAGTACCCTGGCATCCTTAAAGGAATTCAGTGTATACATCTTGCCATCAACTCCCTTCAGGTTAAAATCAATAGCCTTTGAACCCGGCTCCATTGTCACAGGTTCGGGATGCTCCTGTGCCTGAACCTTAAAAAACAACATGGCTGCGAACAAAACAACTATAATTTTCATTGTATAGATTTTACAATTTATGTTGTTAATATAATAAAAAACAACAATTAACCAGCTTTCAATAAATCGCTTTTAATATGGTTTTTCAAAAGATTCTGATGACAGCCCTTGTTTTGGCAGGCTCCCTGATTGTATATACCGGCCAGGCACAAACTTCCCATTCACCTGAATCAACCTTTACCGTGGAACAGGATACAACGGCACTGACAGGTGAAATTGACGAAGTAACCGTTACCTCATTCAGAACCCCTTATAACCTGAGGAACATACCTGCCCCTGTAAATCTTATACTGCCTGTACAACTCGGACAGGGAAGTGCGCTTAACCCGGTGGAGGCACTGAACCAGGTACCAGGGGTGCTGATGCATAGTGCAACATTGTCAACCAACAGGCTCACAATACGCGGTATCGGAACACGATCGCCATATGCCACCAATAAGATTAAAGCATACTACGGGGAAATTCCTTTAACCGGAGGCGATGGCGAAACTACGCTTGAAGATCTTGAAAACCCGGGAATCCAGCGCATTGAAATCATTAAGGGGCCTTCCTCGAGCCTATACGGGGCAGGCCTTGGGGGGACAATTCTTTTTCATCCCAGGAGTACCGGGCATGATTACGTTGAATACCGTTCCACGATTGCCTCATTCGATACCTACAAAAACACGGTCACTGCAGGGGTACACATGCAGAACCTGTATGTGTTTGCACTTGGGTCAATCCTAAACAGCCAGGGCTACCGTGATAACAATGCCACCAACCGGGCAAACCTGATGCTTCATTCGGAATATGCAGTTACTGAAGCAATGACTTTCGAAGCATTGCTGAAGCTTACAAAAATGAAGGCCCACATCCCCAGTTCGGTCGATCTGAATACATTTCTGAACACCCCATGGCAGGCAGCAGCCAACTGGGCAGGCATCCGCGGATATGAAGCCTATACAAGAGGGCAGGCAGGATTATCATGGAACTACAGACCCGGCGGAGGCAACAGGTTTTCCCTTGCAACATTCGGCAGTTTCAGGGATGCCGATGAACCCAGGCCATTCAACCTGCTGCTCGAATCATCACATTACATCGGCGGAAGGGGGTTCTACCAGAAAAACCTGATGAGGGAAAACTATCAGGGAACTTTAACTGCAGGATTCGAAATATTCAGGGAAAACTACAACTGGTCAACATGGTCGAATGACAATCCCGACCAGGTGCTGTCGGACAACCATGAAATCAGGGCATATGAAAACCTGTTCCTGCAGGTTGAAGCCAACCTCCTTGAAAACCTTTATATTTCAGGAGGTCTGAATGCAAACCTGACAAGGTTTGATTATACAGATAACTTTAGCAGTGATGGTGACAGATCAGGAAAACGCTCATATGACCCTGTATTCTCTCCCCGGCTTGGTGTCAATTACAGGATAAGCGAAACATTTTCTGTGTTCGGCAATGCAAGCCATGGTTTCTCAACCCCAACATTTGAAGAAACCCTTTTGCCCGAAGGACAGATAAATCCTGAAATTAAACCTGAAAGCGGATGGAACCTTGAAGCAGGCATCAGAACCGATTTCAACAACCGGTTAAGGGCAACAATCAGCTATTACAGGATTTACATCGACAACCTGCTGGTTGCCCGCCGAACGGGTGAAGATGCCTACGTAGGAGTCAATGCCGGAAAGTCGCTTCACCCCGGCCTTGAATCTGAAATCAGGTGGGTTGCCCTGCGTAACGGTGCAATGCCGGTTTTCATACTCAGCGGAAATGCAACCATTGCCAATTATCGTTTCCAGGATTTTGTGGATAATGATATTGACTATTCGGGTAACCTGCTTCCCGGTACTGCCCGCACTACCTGGCTTCTTGCGGGGGATTTCAGTCCGCTGCAAAATATCAGTGTCAGGGCATGGCACCGATTCACAGGTAAAATGCCGGTGAATGATGCAAATTCAGCCTTCAGTGATCCCTATGGTTTGACTAATATTGAACTTACATGGTCGGGCCGTACAGGCTTTTTTCGCTATGAGGTGAAGGGCGGGATACAGAATATTTTCGATGTTCATTATGCCGCCATGCTTTTGGTGAATGCCCCTGCATTCGGGACAGTCCAGCCCAGGTATTATTACCCGGGAAACCCCCGCAACTATTTTGTTACCCTCTCACTTGGCTGGCATGGCCTTTAACAGGGCATCAGCAAAAAGAAAAACGGAGGAAAGCTTCTGACTTTCCTCCGTTTTTCTTACTCTGTCGTTACAATATCACCTGTCAGGTTAAGACGGCCCGATACGGTAACAGCCCCTTTGGCTCCGGGCTGCCCGCCACCGACTGAAACTGTAAACCATCCGGGTTCAATAATCCTTGTATCATCTTTTCCAATCAATGAAAACTGTCGCGGTTCCAACTCAAATTCCACAACCTGCGACTGACCGGGCCTGAGGTTTACCCTTTCAAATCCTTCAAGCTGGTGGATAGGCCGGGGTGTAGAGGCTTCCTCATCTTTCAGGTACAACTGCACAACTTCTTCTCCGGCTGCTTTCCCTGTATTGGTAACCCGTACTTTCACTCTGACAGGTTCTCCTGCCTTCGATGAAGAGGGCATTTCAAGGTTGTCGTACCTGAAGGTTGTATAGCTTAAACCGTATCCAAAAGGATAAAGAGGCACATCGGTGAAATACCTGTAGGTCCGGTTTTTCATGTCATATTCTTCGAAGGGAGGCAACTGGTCGACCGACTTGTAATAAGTCACGGGCAGACGCCCGGCTGGATTGTAGTCACCAAACAGAACATCGGCCACAGCATGCCCGCCTTCCTGTCCGGGATAGCCTGCTGAAAGAATTGCAGGAAGCCTGTCGTTTGCTTCATTCACTGCCAGTGCACTGCCGTTGAGCAGCACCAGCACAATGGGTTTCCCGGTTTTCTCAAGGGCTGCCATCAAATCACGCTGGGTTTTGGGCAACATCAGGTGTGTGCGGTCACCGCCGGCAAACCCGTCAACCTGTATCGGCATTTCCTCTCCTTCGAGCCGCTGCGAAAGGCCAAGCACCAAAACAACTGCATCGGCCTGACGTGCCAGGTCAACTGCCTGTTTTTGCATGTCGGGATTCGGCAACGCCCACATCAGGCGCGCATCACCATCGCCATACCAGTTCTTGTATTCATACACAAACTTGTATTTCTTACCTGCTTCCAGATATACAGCCTTTTCATGATGAAATGCATGGTGCTCGGTATTATGCCTCAGTATCCGCTCACCCTCGAGCCAGACATCGAGCGTGGGCATACCCCATGCGCCAAGACTGTATGTACCCGTAACCGGAGGAACAATGTAGCCTGTCCACCTGATGGAGTAATCATCATCAGGAAGTCCGGGTGACGGTGAATTTGATTCCCAGTAAAAGTTAATATCCTTATCGTTGCGGATGAAAACAGGCTCACCTTCAAGCTTTGCATTGGCAAAATATTCACCCTTTACACCCGGCTCTCCCTTTTCATTAACAAGGTATCGGGCAGGTATGGGATGAAGATTTGACACCCCTTCAGCAAGATGGGCTCCCTCTGCAAAAAGTATTTCCGTATTTTTCAGTTTGTTTTTTATCCCGGCAAGAACAGTAACCGGATTTTTGGCAATACCATTGTAATTGCCGACAAGAGCTTCCCAGTTGTCAGCATTGGGACCAATCACTGCAAGTTTTTTGATATCCTTTGAAAGCGGCAGTGTATTCCTGTCGTTTTTCAGCAGAACAATGCTTTTCTGTGCAGCTTCGCGTGCAAGCCGGCCATTTTCGGCTGATGCATTGACAGAAAATGGTATCTGTGCATAAGGTACTATCTCATCGGGATCAAACATGCCCAGTTTGAACCGTGCAGTAAAGAGTCTCTTCACTGCAACATCCAGGTCATCTTCTGCTATCATCCCTTGTTTAATGGCTTCAGCCAGGTGAGGATATGAATTACCGCAATTCAAATCGGTACCGCTTTTCACAGCAACTGCAGAAGCTTCAGCAGCATTGGCCGAGAAATCCTGGAACTTGAAGAAATCGGAAATTGCCCAGCAGTCTGAAACAACATACCCGTCGAATCCCCAGTCATTGCGGAGGATATTGTCAAGCTCGGTGTTTGCACAGCACGGATAATCGCGGAACTGGTTATAGGCACACATTACTGAATAGGCTCCTCCATCCCTTACAAGTGTGCGGAATGCCGGAAGATAGGTTTCATGCAGGTCACGCTCACTCACGATTGCGTTAAACTCGTGCCTGAGAGGTTCAGGGCCTGAATGCACTGCATAATGTTTGGCCGTGGCAACTGTTTTCAGATAACGGGGGTCAACACCCTGAAGTCCTTTCACAAACTGAAGCCCCATCTGACCGGTGAGATAAGGATCCTCGCCATAGGTTTCATGTCCCCTGCCCCAGCGCGGGTCACGGAATATATTGATGTTGGGCGACCAGAAAGTAAGCCCCTGGTAGATGCCCCGCTTGCCGCGGCGCACAAAATCGTGATGCTTTGCCCTGGCTTCATCGGAGATGGCGGTGGCCACCCTGTGCATCAAATCCCTGTCCCATGAGGCAGCAATTGTTATCGACTGTGGAAAGACAGTGGCATAACCTGCACGGGCAACACCATGCAGTGCTTCGTTCCACCAGTTATATTCAGGAACTCCAAGCCTTGGAATAGCCTTTGAAGTATACACCATCTGGTCGATTTTCTCCTGAAGGGTCATCTGCGACACCAGGAGTTCAACCCTTTCCTCCAAAGGAAGATTGTAATCGAGGTACTCAAAATTCACATACTGCGCCCAGCCGGCAGCAAACGGCATCATCAGAGATAGAATCAGAATTATTTTCTTCATGTTATCGTTATTAGTTTCAACTGTTCTGTTCTGGTATGGTAAAAATACTCTTTTGATCCTTTTCTTAGCGAAAAAATCCCGTAATTTGTTTCCCAAATATATAGCAGGAAAAGAAACATGCCTTCTGAAAAATATCATACAAAATACCGTGCGCTGAGAAAAAAAATTGATGCACTTGCAGAAAAACTTGCAAATGAGCATGCCACGCATATGCAGTGCCGCATGGGATGCGATTTATGCTGCACCGATTATGGCATTCTCCCGGTTGAATTTTACTCCATCCTCGATGAGCTTAAAAAGAAAAAACATAAAATCGCAAAAGTGGAAACTGATGCAGAACATAACCCCAGCAAATGCATCTTTCTTAAAAACCATTCATGCACTATTTACGAATCGAGGCCTGTCATCTGCAGGACACATGGCCTGCCGCTGCTTTTTACAAACAAGGATTATGAATGGGAACTTTCGGTTTGTGAACTGAACTTCACAAGGTTTGATGATGCTGATTTCACTCCTGAAAACACTTACCCTGAAGATAAATTTAAAAGCAGGTTGTTTATGCTGAACCGGGAGTTTTTAACCGAAAATCCCGATGGACATAATTATGGAAAATATGAATTGATACCCCTGAGAAAACTGGCAGATTATCTTTAAAAACATTCAATATGAAAGCATTGTCATTGTTCAGCCTTGAAGGGAAAACTGCCCTGGTAACGGGTTCGGGAAGCGGAATTGGCCTTGCCATTGCAGAAGGACTGGCAGGTGCCGGTGCAAAAATTATTTTAAATGGCCGTAATCCCGAAAAACTGAAAAGTGCCGGAGAAGCCCTCAGCAGGCAAGGGTTCACCGTAACTACCCTGAATTTCGATGTCACTGATCCAGGGGCAGTACGGGAAGCAGTCGACAATTATGAAACCCACGCAGGCCCCATCGATATCCTCGTGAACAATGCTGGCATTAACATCAGGAAAACATTTGAATCGTATGATGAGAACGAATGGAAGAAGGTACTTGATGTGAATATAGCAGGGGCAATGATCGTATCACAGGCTGTTGGAAAACACATGATAAACCGTAAAGCCGGGAAAATCATCAATATCTGCTCGGTACAGAGTGAACTGGGCAGACCAACAATTGTCCCCTACACTGTATCAAAAGGAGGGATAAAAATGCTGACTAAGGCGCTGTGCAGCGAATGGGGCCGGTACAACATCCAGGTAAATGGCATTGGACCGGGATATTTTATCACAGAACTGACTGAACCATTGAAGAACAACCCTGAATTCGACAAATGGCTTTGCAGCCGGACACCTGCTAACCGCTGGGGTCAGGTTGATGAACTGCAGGGAGCAGCCATTTTCCTGGCATCAAAGGCAGGTGATTATGTAAACGGGCATATTCTATACGTCGATGGTGGTCTTCTGGCAAGCGTTTAGAATAAAAAAGCAGGTCACTCAACCTGCTTTCCATCTATTTTATAATTTTTAATACTCATCTTCATTGAAGAAAAAATCATCCTTGCTCGGATAATCCGGCCAGATGTCTTCAATACTTTCATAAATTTCACCTTCATCTTCAATTTCCTGAAGATTTTCGATCACTTCAAGAGGTGCACCCGAGCGGATAGCATAATCAATCAATTCGTCCTTGGTTGCTGGCCAGGGAGCATCTTCAAGTTTTGAAGCCAATTCAAGAGTCCAATACATCTCAATGGATTTAAGTAGTTCAACTCATTTTTAACATTGCCGCGAATATAATAAAAAATAAATACGAAAAACGCCCTACCTGTTTATTTTTACTCCTGCTTCCACCTTTTCTCCTGTACCCCGCCAATGACGGCAAGTTTACGTGAAAGAACAAATAAAAAATCGGACAGACGGTTCATGTATCTGATGATTCCGGGTTGCACCTGTGCCTGATCCGAAAACTCGAGGATGCGCCTTTCCGCCCTGCGGCAAACCGTACGTGCAACATGGCACTGTGCTGAAGCCATGTCACCACCGGGAAGTATAAAGTAAGTCAGTTCAGGAAGGTCCTCCTCCATTTTATCGATGCAGGTTTCCAGAAACTGGAGGTGTTGCTCGCTTACCGAGAGGCCTGAAGTAATGGCATCACCCTTTTCATCGGATGCCAGCCTTGAACCAATGTTGAACAGCCTGTTCTGAACCTCCTCAAGCATTGCTTTGTATTCATCAGGTATGGGAAAAGACCGCACAACCCCCACCACAGCATTCAGTTCATCAACTGTTCCATACGCCTCCAGCCTTGGATCGTTCTTTTTCACACGGGTGCCCCCCACCAGCCCTGTCGTTCCGTCGTCACCCGTTTTTGTATATATCTTGTATTTGCGGCTCATGTATTTACCTGTTAATAGACCGGGTCCGGATTGATTATGTCCGATTCAATTTCACCATCCTTGAGTTTCACGATACGGTGTGCATGCCGCGCAATATCTTCTTCGTGTGTAACCATAACCAGGGTATTCCCCTTCCTGTGGATTTCGGAAAACAGCTTCATGATCTCCACCGAAATTTTTGAATCGAGGTTTCCTGTAGGCTCATCGGCCAGAAGAATCGACGGACTGTTCACAAGAGCACGTGCAATGGCAACCCTCTGACGCTGCCCGCCCGATAGTTCACTGGGCTTGTGATGCATCCTGTCGGATAGCCCCACATCATTCAATACATTGGTTGCCCTGTCCTTCCTGTCATGTTTCCTTACCCCGGCATAAACCATCGGCAGCATCACATTTTCAAGCGCCGTGTTACGCGGCAGCAGGTTAAAAACCTGGAAGACGAAACCAATCTCGGCATTCCGTATTTCAGCAAGCTCATTATCGGTCATCCGGCTTACATCCTTCTGATTCAGGACATACCGGCCTCCCGAAGGCGTATCTAAACAACCAATAATATTCATCAAAGTTGACTTGCCCGAACCCGAAGCCCCCATGATTGCCACATATTCACCTTTATAAATATCAAGTGAAACCGAACGCAAAGCCCTTACAACCTGGGTGCCTATCTTGTAGTTTTTAGTAATCTGCTCCAGATGGATGATTTTATCCTTCATAAATTAAAGTTTTTGGAATTGGTAACCAAAGTGCCCAACCGGTTACACCTTTCGCCGATAAAAGTAATAATTCCTGCAGATAATATTCATTTTTTGATACACACGGTTCATGAAAATTCAGGCAGGGCCACCTTCGCTCAAATTCTCCCCAGAGAAGTTGGGCAATGTTATAGCAGGAATATTCCCCGCACCTTCCTCGTATTAAACTCAATTTAAATTCAATTTAAATTCAATATTAACTCAATTTAAAGTCTATTTTAATTGACTTTAAATTGAATTAAAACTGACTTAATATTGAATTATGGTTGAATTTAGCAGGACCAGGTTAACAGCAAGGTATTTAATAATTTGTTATTTGGAAAGGCCATTGAACCCACCGGTTAAACTTTTTCTATATTCATCGGTCAAAAAAATAAAAAACCAGTTTCTATGAGAAAATTATTGAATTACTTCCTCCCCTTCTTCATTTTTATTTTTGCAAATCCGCTGTTATCGAACGCACAACCTGCCAATGCCGGCCACTGGCCACAATGGCGTGGGCCACTAGCCACCGGAGCAGCTGTGAAAGGTAATCCGCCCATTGAATTTGGTGAAAATAAAAACCTGAAGTGGAAAACCGCGATCCCCGGTAAAGGCCATGCCACTCCCGTGGTGTGGGGTGATAAGATTATCCTGCTGACAGCAGTTGCCACAGGAGAAGTTTCACCTGACGCCCCTGCGGGAAGTGAAGGCGGAAGCCGCATGGCTCCAAATCAGACCGACAAGATACATGAATTCAAAGTTGTTGTTGTTGACCGTGGAAACGGGAAAATATTATGGGACAAGACTGTTGCACGTGAATGGCCACAGGAAAGCACCCACGAATTGGGAAGCTGGGCCTCGAATTCACCGTGCACCGACGGAGAGTACATCTATGCTTACTTTGGCTCACGGGGGATATATTGCCTCGACTTCAGCGGCAACATCATCTGGCAGCGCGATTTTGGCCAGATGCAGAAGCACATGAGTTTTGGCGAAGGAAGCTCACCTTATCTGTACAACGACAGGCTGTTTATCCTTTGGGATCATGAAGGTGAATCATATATTTATGCCCTCGACACGAAGACCGGCAAAACAGTATGGGAGGCTAAACGTGACGAAGGAACTTCATGGTCGACACCCCTGGTAGTGGAGGTCAATGGCAGGCCACAGGTAATAACCAGTGCCACAACCCAGGTTCGGGCCTATGACTACAATACCGGCGAGGTTATATGGACCTCATCAGGACTGACAAGAAACGTGATCCCAAACCCTGTTTATAGCGATGGTGTTCTGTACGTGATGAGCGGGTTCAGGGGAAGTGCCATGCAGGCAATTGATCTGGCGAAGGCCAAAGGTGATATTAAAGGGTCACCAGCCCTGTTATGGGAATATAACCAGGAGACACCCTATACACCCCAGCCGCTCCTGATGAACGGGAATCTTTATTTCCTCAGGGTCAATAACGGGTTCCTGTCGTGCATCGATGCAAAAACAGGTGAGCCATACTACACAAAGGAAAACCTGAAGGATATCAGTACAATTTATTCTTCACCAACGGGTGTTAACGACCGTATTTACATTGTTGCCGACAAAGTGGCAATGGTGCTAAAGGCAGGCAGGGAATTTGAGGTTTTGGCTTCAAACAAGCTCGATGACAACTTTCATTCATCGCCGGTGGTTGTTGACAACGAATTGATATTAAGGGGATTTAATTCGCTTTATTGTTTTTCTGAATAACCGGTCACACAGCTGGTGCCTGTTCAAAATACTTTTTAAAGATTGCAAACCGCTGCGATTTCGACTGCGACTTTTTCTTCCTGAGGAATTCAAACCGTAAAGGTGAATATTCCTCCAGTTTCGACAGGAAATCAGCAGAATAAGCATCCTGACGCAAGGCAACCGACTCAATGGCCATGATTTCGATGCTCCGGTTCATCAGCCGGAGCATTGTTTTTGTAACGGGGCTTTCAAAACAGCTCATTTCCTGCAATGCCTTTCTCCCGAAGTGGATAGTGCGGTTAAGTGCAATATCAAGGCTGTGGCAGGAATCAAGTCCCGAAAAAAGTGTTTTTGTGCATGCATCGGCGTCTTCCTTGGCATCCTGCACATCATCGAGCAACTGCAGGTAAACTCCATAACCGAACAATGCCTGCTCCTGTGCCTGGTTCAGCTGACCGGCCACAAGATATCCGTCGGCAAGTACTGATGCCCCTCCTTTTTCAAAGCATATTTCCGTCACCTCTGATTCCGGTATCCCATTGCAATTGATAAGGGAAAGGCTTCTGGACTGGCCTCTCTGGATGGCATACAAACTTTCATATACTTTGGGAAACAAATGCCTTGGATATTGTTCCTCTATCATTTCAAGCAACAGGAAGAGTTGCTTTTCAGTGAAATTCAGCGGTTCTACCTTTTCACCATGAAGCCTTAAGCTGAACCTGAGGTTAAACTCTCTTTTGTCGTTTTCAGAAATTGTGTGATCATCGAGGTAATTGTCGCTGTATGGATAAATCATGCTGTATGCGAAAACCGCCGGAGTGATTTCAACCGGAAGGTTCATCATCAGCTGCAACCCGTTCATTATCCAGACATTTCTTAACCCCTGGTAAACATTTTCAGCCGACAGTTCGGGGCCGAACTTGCGCGCCTTATAATAAAAATCCCTTGACACCGATTTAAAGGAATCAGCAAGGATGATTTCAACCTGTTCGGCCTCGAAGTCAAATACATTTTCCATAAAAGAACGAAATGCAGGGAAGAAGATACGCGATGCATCCTCTTCTTTGACGGCAAGCCGTTTCTTCTTCATCTGCAGCGAATTCATTTGATCCTGCAACCGGTTGAAATTCTCCTCACGTACTTTCTGTTCAGCAGGAGTGTATTTCCTGCACATAAACAAGTTGTCGGAGCTTTCTTCCCATATGCGGGTAAAATGGCGGATATATTGATTTACATGCAGCATCTCAGATTTTTAGATGATAAAAATAGTGAGTAAAATGAAACACTGTCTGGTTTTTAGATAACCTGCGTGAAATTAGCGATAAACAGCAGAATTTACATGGTTATTAAAAAAAAGAAACCCGGAGAACCGGGTTTTAAACTTCTTCACAGCAATGTGCATGTATGTTTTATAATGTCAGGCAATGTTTGTATAAACGGCCTGTACATCGTCATCATCTTCCAGCTTGTCGAGCAACTTCTCGATATCGTCGAGCTGTTCTTCAGTAAATTCAACCGGGTCGTTGGGGAAACGTTTCAGCACAGCCTTTTGCACTTCGATGTTCATGGCATCCAGTTTATGCCCAAGGTCACCGAAGCTTGTATAATCGGCATAGGCATAATAGATTCCTTCATTTTCCTCAATGTCTTCAAGTCCGGCATCAATCAGTTCGAGTTCAAGTTCTTCAAGGTCCATTCCATCTTTCTTCTCAAATTCGAAAACAGCTTTTCTTGAGAACATAAATTCAAGAGAACCTGAAGGAACCAGGCCGCCTCCGGCTTTATTGAAATAGCTTTTCACGTTGGCAACTGTGCGGGTGGTGTTGTCGGTGGCACATTCAACAAAAACAAGTACTCCGTGTGGCCCTTTTGCTTCATAATTTACCTCGGTAAAATCAGCTGCATCTTTCCCGCTTGCACGTTTAATTGCAGCATCGATGTTGGCTTTGGGCATATTCTGTGCCTTGGCATTTAAAATGGCAGTGCGCAGTGCAGAATTCAGGTCGGGGTCGGGTCCGCTGACTTTTGCTGCGATTGTTATTTTCTTTGCAAGTTTGGGAAATGTACGCGACATTTTATCCCAGCGTTTTTCCTTGGCCGCCCTGCGGTATTCAAATGCTCTACCCATAGTTTAGAATTTTGTGGATTGAATTTTTCTGCGAAAATATAACTTGAAATTGAAAGTCATGTCATCAGATTGCGAAAATTCTTCAGCTTTTAATCTTTTTAGGCTTGCACACCTTATCCTCCTTTTTCACTTTAGCACCACAGCGTTTGCATTCATACTTCGGATTTTCCTTATCGGTGAAGCCTTCTTTTTTACAGGCAGTTTTTCCCATGTCAGTCGGTGAATTGTTGTTCCCGGTGCACCAGAACAACATTCACATTGAAATTGTTCCGAAGATGGGCAGCGAGTTTTTCCGCGGCATATACCGAACGGTGCTGTCCGCCTGTGCAGCCGAAGTTTACAGCAAGGTCGGTAAACCCACGCTCGAGGTAATTTTTTACCGATTGTTCCACAAGAATTTTCACTGGCTTCAGGAACAGTTTCATTTCGGAATTATGTTTCAGGAAATGTTGCACTTCAGGGTCGTTCCCGGTGAGGGTCTTAAATTCGGGGAACCTTCCCGGATTATTGATAGCACGGCAGTCGAATACATACCCGCCCCCGTTTCCTGAAGGGTCATCGGGTATTCCTTTTTTATATGAAAAACTGGTAATGCGAACCGTAAGTTTGCTGCGTGACTGTCCGATTACCTTCAGTGTTTCCGATTGGGTCAGCAGGTACAGCACATTCACAAGTTCCGGAAGTTCAACAGGCAGGTTCAGCACAGGCAACAGGTTCTGAAGATTGCGGATAGCAAAAGGGATGCTTTTCAGGAAGTGCTCCTTTTTCTCATAGAATCCCCTGAAACCATAAGCTCCCATAGCCTGCATGATGCGAATCAGGACAAACCCGTTGAAGTATGAAGTAAACTCATCGACATTCACAGGGATATACTTCTGCAGTTCCACCAGGTAAAAATCGAACAGCTGTTCCCTTACCTGCGGCGGGATATCGGCTTTACCGTCATAGAGCAGTGAGGCCAGGTCATACTGCAATGCCCCACGCCTTCCGCCCTGGTAATCGATGAAATAAACATTGCCGTCTTTCAGCATCACATTTCTCGACTGAAAGTCGCGATACAGGAAATAATCAGATGGTGCCGACAACAGGTATTCGCTGAAAGTTTCAAAATCATCTTCCAGGGCCTGCTCGTCGAAAGGTATTTTGGCAAGTTTAAGGAAATAATATTTGAAGTAGTTCAAATCCCACATCATCGACTGCTTGTCGAATGCATCGCGCGGATAACAAACCGAATAGTCTATTTCACCTCCGGCAGTAATCTGAATGACAGGCAGCATAGAGAGTACTTTCAGGTACTCATCAATGACGGTTTCGGAAAAACCTTCAGTTTCACGCTTTTCAGTCAGAAAATCGAACAGGGTGACATTTCCCAGATCTTGCATCAGATATTTCTTCTGGTCGCTGCTGATTGCGTAGATTTCGGGAACCGGGATGTTACTTTTCCGGAACTGCCTTGTAAATGTATAGAAAGCATTATTTTCCTTTACATCGGCATTCCAGGCTCCAATTGCTGTGTGGTTTTCGCTTTTCAGCCTGCAATATTCGCGGTATGAACCTGAAGGAGGCAACATGGAGACCGATTTGATTTTTTCACCGAAATGCTTCTCAAAGAGCTGGATTATCTCGTTTTTTACTTTGTTGTTCAATGTTATGAAAGTTAAAAGTTTATATTATTTTTACACCACAGGCTGACGGCATGACTTATCGTTTTATCAAAAATATTCATTTTTTAAGGATACTCCGCATTTTTTTTGTAATGCTGGGAATTTTATTCCTTGCCATCATCATCATTGCATTCACTACCCTGCCATTCTGGGGCATTCACTGGCTTGGGACAAGCAAATCATCAATAAAAGGTGAGCCTTCAGCCATTATATTTCTGGGCGGAGGAGGCTGGCCAAGTGAGAGCAACCTGATACGCAGCTGGTATACTCATAAGGCATCAGTGAGTTTTCCTGATGCAAAGGTAATCATTGCCATGCCAGGTGACCTAAAAGATTATTCGGGCACACCACAACTGATTGCAGGTGATTTAATGCAAAGAGGACTGGCAAACGACAGGTTGGTATTTGAAAACAGGGGTACCAACACAAGGGCGCAGGCCCTGCAGTGTGCGCAGATGCTAAGTCAGTCGGAAGTCATATTGCTTGTTACCTCACCCGATCATATGCGGCGCGCAGTAATGTGTTTTCAGAAGGCAGGTTTTGGAACGGTATATGCGCTTCCCGCATTCGAGAATGCCAGTGAAGCCGATTTTACATTCAGGGATGATGAACTGGGAGGAAAAAAAACAATAGCTCCCGATGTGGGGGAAAGCCTGTCGGTAAGATACCAGGTATGGAACCACCTGAAGTATGAGATTATATTTGCACGTGAAATAACGGCAACCCTGTACTATAAGCTAAGAGGCTGGATATAAAGTCAATGCCTGCACTTTCCCGGCAGCTGGTTTAAAAGTTTATGCCCCTGTAACAATGCTTGCAATAACGCATTGAAAAATTTACTTTTACACAGCTAAAAATATGTAATATGCAACCTGCATTTGACCAGCTAAAAGCCCGTCTTGAAGGAGATGTATTCACTGAAAATGTGCAGCGGGTGCTTTATTCAACCGATGCATCACAATACAGAGAGATGCCTCTGGCAGTTGCCCGTCCCAAAACAAAGGAAGACATCAGGCAACTTATCCTTTTTGCCCGTGAAAACGGCACATCGGTTATTCCCAGGGGCGGAGGCACCTCACTGGCGGGACAGGTGGTGGGAAGTGGCATTGTTGCCGACATATCGAAATACATGAACCGTATCATTGAAATCAATGCTGATGAACGGTATGCCATTGTTGAACCCGGAGTTGTGCTGGCTGAACTAAACCTGGCGCTTGCTCCCTACGGGTTGCAGTTCGGACCCGAGACTTCCACTGCCAACCGGTGCGTGATAGGCGGCATGCTTGGCAATAACTCCTGCGGGCTGCATTCACTTGTATATGGAAGTGTCAGGGAACATATCCTTGAAGTAGATGCCATATTGTCAGACGGCTCAGATGTTCATTTCGGGCCATTGTCAGCCGGCGAGTTCCACAGTAAGCTGAACGGCAACCCCAACCAGCTTGAAAAGGCCATCTATCAGAATATATCGGATATACTTTCAGACAAAAAAAACCAGGATGAGATCAGAAAGAACTTTCCTCATCCTTCGCTTACCCGGCGGAATATGGGCTATGCGGTTGATGCACTTCTTGATTCGGAAATATTTACAGAAGGCGGGCCGAAGTTCAATTTCTGTAAATTGCTGGCAGGATCAGAAGGGACACTGGCATTCTCATACCGCATCAAGCTGAACCTGATACCATTGCCTCCCCTGCACAAAGGACTTGTATGTGCCCACTTCGAAACACTTGAAGAATCGCTTGAAGGAAATCTTGTGGCATTGCAGCACCAGCCGCAGGCAATTGAGCTGATGGATGACATCATCCTGGAGTGCACAAAGGAGAACATCGAACAGAATAAAAACAGGTTTTTTGTGCAAGGGAAACCGGGTGCAATCCTGATGATTGAATTTGCCTTTGAAACAGAAAAGGAGCTTTTGGATAAGGCGGCAGCACTTGAAAAAGATTTACGTTCAGCCGGGCTCGGCTACCATTTTCCATTGGTTACCGGAGCAGCGAATATTAAACGGGTATGGGCACTGCGTACAGCAGGACTTGGATTACTTGCCAACATCCCCGGTGACCGTAAAGGGGTTCCCGGAATAGAAGATACGGCAGTGCCACCGGTTTACCTTCCCCAATATGTGGCCGATATTAAAAAAGTACTCCAGGGCATGGGGCTCAGCAGTGTATACTATGCGCATATTGCCACCGGTGAAATTCATTTCCGTCCGCTGATTAACTTCAAGGATCCGGCTGATGTTGAATTGTTTGAAAAGCTTATGGATGAAACCGCTCGGCTTGTAAAGAAATATGGCGGATCAATGAGCGGTGAACATGGTGACGGACGGGTCAGGGGAAAATTTATCCCTTTTATGCTGGGTGACCATAATTACAGGCTCCTCAAGAGCCTGAAGCATGCATGGGACCCCGATAACGTACTGAATCCGGGAAAAATTACAGATACACCTCCCATCACGGAAAGCCTCCGTGTAGTTCCGGGCCAACCTACACCTGAAGTTGAAACGGTGTTTGATTTTTCACGCTACAGGGGATATTTCAGGAGCATTGAAAAGTGCAATGGATCGGGTGACTGCCGTAAAAGTGAGATCATCGGGGGAACCATGTGCCCTACATTCATGGCCACCCGTGATGAATACAAGACTACCCGCGGACGTGCCAACGTTTTGCGCGAGTTCATGTATGCTGGAAATGGCAAAAGCGGGTTCAGCCATCGTGAGATTTATGACATTCTTGATTTGTGTATCTCGTGCAAGGCGTGCAAGGCTGAGTGCCCGTCAAATGTTGATATGGCCAAGCTTAAGGCTGAATTTTTGCAGCATTATTATGATATACATGGGATCCCCCTCAGATCGAAGCTTGTGGCCTATCTTCCGCGCCTGAACAAACTGGCTGTACTGATGAAGCCATTTGCCAATTATATGATGAATACCCGGGTATTTAAAATTGCAATTGGTATTGCACCCCAGAGGAAACTACCGGCGCTCTCGAGGCTAACGCTCAGCAAATGGACAGCGGGTGGTATCCCTTTTCCCGATGTTGAAAAGAAAGGAAAGGTATACCTTTTCAATGATGAATTTACAAACTTTCATGAAAGTGAGATTGGTATAAAGGCTATCCTGCTGCTTACCCGCCTTGGATATGAAGTTAAAATCCCTGTGCACCGCGAGAGCGGCCGTACTTTCATGTCGAAAGGGTTTATCAGGACATCACAAAAAATAGCCACTGAGAATGTGCAGCTGTTAAAAGACATTGTTTCGGCTGAGACGCCGCTGATTGGAATAGAACCATCAGCCATCCTGGCTTTCCGTGACGAATATCCCGAACTTGTAGGCCCACAGCTGCAGCAGGCTGCCTCGGAACTGGCCAGGCATACGCTCCTGATTGAAGAATTTATCTCAGAAGAAATAGATAAAGGCAGGATAACACCGGAGCACTTCACCGCCGAAGAGAAACAAATCCTGCTGCACGGACATTGTCAGCAAAAAGCAGTTGCAAGTACGGCGCCAACAATAAAAATGCTGTCATTGCCAAAAAACTATTCAGTGAAGGAAATACCCTCGGGCTGCTGTGGCATGGCGGGTTCATTCGGGTATGAAAAAGAGCATTACGACCTTTCGGTAAAAATTGGCGAACTGATACTTTTCCCTGCAGTTCGCAATGCTGAAAATTCAACAATCATATCGGCTCCGGGTACTTCATGCCGTCACCATATCAGTGACGGCACAGGCAAAACAGCTGTTCATCCGGTTGAAGTATTGTATGATGCCTTGCTTTGAAAGGGAGTACTGCTTACGGCGGATTTCAGCAGGAAGGTAAATTCATTATTTATAATCATGAAACAGTGTTTTCTGATTGCATTGCACTGAATGCATTCATGCTACTCAAGGGCAATAAGTGATATGAATCTTCAGCAGCAGAATAAACCTGTTTTCTGCCATGGGATGCAGGCCATTAAATGAAAAAAGAGACTATCGGTACCGACAGTCTCTTTTTATATAAATGATTGTATATGAACTATCTGTTCAGGATTAATCCTGCCCTGATAAGTTTCTTACACTATTTATCCTTGTCTTTTGCACCAAGAACAGTCCTTCCTTCAAGGATAGGCTCTTCTGCCCTTCTGCTTACCCTGCTTCCGACAAGGCCATAGAACAGGAGATATCCCAGTCCGCCAACAACAAGCCAGTAGCTGGCATTGTAGTTTGCAACGTCAGCAATCCATCCCTGGATAGCAGGAAGAATACCACCACCACAAACAAGAACCATGAAGATACCTGATGCTGCTGCCAGGTATTTGCCCAGTCCTTCAACTGCAAGATTGAAAATGGCACCCCACATGATTGAGGTACATAAACCTACAAGGGCAATGAAGAAGAACTTAATCGGTACAGGCACCATTCCAAACTGAACCGCGCCCCCTACAACATTGAATGAAGGCATGGAAATGGTTGTGGTTTCAGGCCAGAATATTGCAAGCAGGATAAGTCCCATACCTGCTCCGGAAGCGAAGCTCAACATTGTCTTACTTGAAATTTTGTGTCCGAAACCTGCACCAAACAGACGGCCAACAAGCATAAGCAACCAGTAGAAGCCAACTACCCCACCGGCGATACCGGTTCCGATACCAAACCCGGGAGTATCTCTGCCTTCCAGAATCCTTTGTGCACTTTCATATGCATCCTCACTGATAGCTGTAGTTCCACCAGGACTGTTATACTGGGCAATAATCTGCTGTGATTGTTCCACAGTAGGAGTCGTCATATAGAGGTTCGCGATACCTGGAGTTCCTACTTCAACGCCTACATAAACGAAGATGGCAATTGCACCAAGAACAAAGTGACGGAATTTCAAAGCACCTGACATGAGGTTACCCAGAGGTTCCTTCGGCTGGTCGGCGTGAGGCTCGGGTATTGAAGTTGCCCACAGGATGAAGAATACAAGGGCGAATACACCCATAGCGATGTACATAATTGGGAAAACATCAGTGATACGGGCTTTAGTTGCTTCACCAATAAGAATACCTACAAATACGGGGGTAAAAGTAGCCATAACTGAGTTGAAAGAACCACCTACCTGTATGAGCTGATTACCTTTGTTGCCACCACCACCAAGGGTATTGAGCATCGGGTTGACAACAATGTTCAACAAACACATAGAGAAACCTGCAATAAATGCCCCTAACAGGTATACTCCAAAACTTTCAGCATGACCCGACAGGTACTGAATTCCAACTCCAACAAATCCTACTGCAATTGCAATCAAAGCAGTCTTTTTGTACCCGATCTTCTGGAGGAGAATCCCTCCGGGAATACCCATTACAGCATATGCAATGAAATTAGCCAGGTTTCCCAACATCCCCAATGAATTGGGGACATTGAACTGGTTCTTCAGTACAATACCCATAGGAGCTGCCAAGTTTGTGACAAATGCGATCATACCGAACAGTAAGATCATCATGATGATTGGCAGAACATAACTCTTGCGTTGATTCATAACCGTTTTTTTTAAATATTAATGGATAGTTCAAGAAAATAAATTTTTGCGAATATAGCAGTTTATAGCATTAAAAAAGCTTTTTTGATCCGTCACTGATTTCAGCCACATAAATTTCGGCTTTCAGTCCGGTCCTGCTTTCATAATTTTTGCCTACCTGCTCGATAAATGTATCGATTGCTTCATCTTTTACAATGCTTACGGTGCAGCCTCCAAAACCACCGCCAGTCATCCGCGAGCCTATGACACCATCAACTTTGTGAGCTTCCTCCACCATGGTGTCAAGTTCAAGTCCTGTAACCTCATAATCATCGCGGAGCGAATCGTGGGATGCATTCATCAATTCACCAAAACGCTCGAGATTCCCGTGTTTTAGCTGCCTGACAGCTTCTTCTGTACGTTCGATTTCACTGATGACATGCCTTGCTCTTTTTTTGGCTGTTTCATCAGTAAATTTATCTTCAACCTGACGGAACTCGCTCATTGAGCATTCTACAAGTTTCCGTACCGGCTTAAGCAGGTTACTGATTTCCTCCACAGCTTCATGACATTCGGCCACCCTCTGGTTGTACATCCCTGAATCAAGTTTGTGCGGGCTGTTTGTATTACTGATGACAATCTTTGCCCCTTCAAGTTCTACAGGCACCATATGGTATTCCAGCGTATCACAATCGAGGAAGATGGCATGATTGGCCTTTCCCATCCCCGATGCAAACTGGTCCATTATACCGCACATAACCCCTGCAAATTCATGCTCAGCTTTCTGAGCCATTTTGATGAGATCAATTCTGTCGAGATTGAACTGCCAGGTATCATTGATTGCAACTGCAGTGACCATTTCAAGGGCAGCAGACGATGAAAGCCCGGCACCGTTTGGCACATTCCCGTAAAACAGCAGGTCGGCACCTTCATTAAACACAATCCCCCTTTTCAGGAACTGTGCAAAAACACCGATGGGATAATTCACCCATTCCTTTCCTACAGGTTTATTCAGGTCGGCAACAGCAACTTCAGTTTCAAACTCCATGTTCAGGGATGAAAACCTTACTGATTTACGGTTTGTCTTTCGTATCAGGCAGTAGTTTCCAAAGCTGATTGCACAAGGAAACACATACCCTCCGTTGTAGTCAGTATGTTCTCCAATCAGATTAACCCTTCCGGGAGAAAAATACCCACTGACTTCTCCGTCACCGTATTTTTCGAAAAATCTTTCCTTTAATTGATCAGTTGTCATAATTATATAGTTTCAAATAAATTGAATATTAATGTGGCAGGCACAAGCGGAAACAAATATAAATTTTAAATTGGAATTCGTAAAAAAAAAGCATGATTCACTTTCTTTTATAAGCTTTTTCTCAAAATTAACCTGGAGGGGTTTCGTATCTGACCGCGATTGTGGTTCAACAACATAAAGGCAAGGTTTTTTCCCATTTCACTGTAGTCAGTTGATATGGTTGTAATGCCACCAGCCACCACTTCTTTCAGCACCGTATCGTTGAAGGAGACAATTCCAAATTTCTTCCCGATTTTCAGCTTATATGATTTGGCCATTTTTACAAGATGGGCCAAATCATTATCTGAAGTTACAAACCATGCTTCATACAATGCAGGTTTTAGCGAATCAAGCGATTTGACAACCTGATAGCTGAGGTGATTCTGATGGCAATATTTTTCAAATCCCTTCACTCTTTCATAAGGCTCTCTTCCACCGGAATGGATAAAGATGAGCTTCCTGTATTTTTTAAGCTGCTGCTCAACCGAAACCATGGCCTCATAAAGATCCTGTTCATAATCCTGGTACACTACCGGGTAATCTTTCAGTTCAGGTTTCAGCCTGTCGAGGATAAATACTTTTTCAGAGGGTAGCTTTGCCAGCAGGTGACTGATATTCTCAAGCCCTGAAGGCATGATAATAAACGAAGTGTACTTGCCGATACCTGCCAACAACAGGTTCTTAAAGTTTTTCTGGTTGAAATGGTGAAAATCAATATCGATATGTGCCTTACCTTTCAGGGCACCAATGAACGAATGATATAATTCTTCCTTATAGGCATTCAGTTCATCAAAAAGAACAAAAACCTTCTCATGCCTGCTTATTTCACAGGTTGCAAGATAATAACCCTTCCCTGGCTGGCTGATAATTATGCCTTTTGATTTTAATTCACTGAATGCATTGATGACTGTATCCCTGCTCAGGTTAAATTCAGCACATACCTGGTTTATTGAAGGCATTTTATCGCCTTGTTTAAATGAACCATTTTCAATTGCACAATACAATGAATCGATTATCTGCCGGTATTTTGGCTCAGAAGATTGGTTGTTTATTTTTATAACTTTTTTCAAGGTTCGATTTTTGGCTGTGAACAAATATAAAATAAACCTTATAAAGATAAACATGTTCTATAACACAACCATTATCTGCCGGCTAAGAAATTCAAAATATGCATTTTTGTATAGCCTGACTTTTTCAGAAAATGTCAGACTGTAAAATGAATTAATCAGAAGTCAATAATAAATTATAATCATGAACGTACTTACAGAATCTTTCGGAACCATTCCCGACGGCAGGGAAGCAAAACTTTATACCCTGACCAACAATAGCGGGCTGCGTGTCAAAGTTACAAACTATGGTGCCATCATCACATCAATAGAAGTGCCTGATAAAAGTGGCACATTTGAGAATATTGCACTGGGTTTCGATAGGCTGGAGGATTATTCCAGCGAAGCTTATCTGGGAAACTATCCATATTTTGGCTCCATTATAGGCCGGTTTGGCAACAGGATTGCCAAAGGACATCTTGAAATAGAAGGGAAAAGCTACCAGCTGGCAGTGAATAACGGTCCCAACCATCTTCATGGTGGGAGTATTGGGTTCGACCGCAGGCTATGGAATGCCGCTATCATAGAAAAAGATGATGCCGCAGGTGTAGAATTATCTTATTTAAGTCCCCACCTTGAAGAAAACTATCCCGGCAATATGCAGGTAAAATGTGTTTACCTGTTGACTGAAGCAGGGGAACTGGTAATTGAATACTTTGCCGAAACAGATCAGACAACTGTGATTAACCTTACCAACCATACATATTTTAACCTCACGGGCGGTAGGGAGGACATCCTGAACCATGAACTCATGCTCCATGCAAATAAAATGACTGAGATGACAGGTCAGATTCCTACAGGTTCAATAATATCAACTATTGAAACTGTATATGATTTCAGTGATTTCAAAACATTCAGGCAAGACCTTGATAAGCTGGACAGAGGCTATGATGATAATTTCATCCTGGACAATGAAAATGGCAGTTTAAAACACGCGGGCATACTAAGGGAAAAGAGCAGCGGAAGGCAAATTGAAATTTTCACTACACAACCAGGAATGCAGCTTTATACAGGATACTGGATTCCTGAACTGACGATCAACGGTGAGAGAAAATTTGGCTCATACTCCGGAGTTGCACTGGAAACACAGCATTACCCCGATTCAGTGCATCACCCTCATTTCCCAACAACACTGCTTTTGCCAGGCAAAATTTATAATGAAAAAACAATATACAGGTTTAGCCTCATCAGTGAATAATGTGTAAATGCAAAGCAACACCAGTCAGGACATATAGAAAAAGGATGGTTATGGCACACCATTTAACCTGCTGTTCTGATCTCTGATTTTTTTGTACATTTGATGAAAATCTAAACTTTTCGCGGATGAGAACAATAATTGAGCTTTTCGAAACGACAGTTGAAAAGTATCCTGATAATGTTTACCTGTGGGAGAAAAAAGGTGGGAAATACCAGGGAACATCCTATAGTGAAACAAGGGAACAGGTACTAAAGCTGGCAGCCGGACTTGTATCAATTGGGATGAAGAAGGGGGACCGTGCAGGATTGATCTCCGATGGGCGGAACGACTGGATTATAAGTGAACTGGGCATGTTATATGCCGGGGGGATAAATGTTCCCCTGTCAATCCGATTGCAGGAAAATGAGCTGGAATTCAGACTCAGACATAGTAGCAGCAAATTTATATTTGTCTCCCGATTATATGCAGCAAAGGTTGAAGCCATCAGAAACAGTCTGCCGAAGCTTGAAAAGGTAATTTACCTTGATGGAAAAGAGAATGGTGGTAAAAATGATATCAATTACACTGATTTACTAAAGAAGGGTGAAAAGTTTCTCCAAAACCACCAGATGGAGGTGGAGGCTACATGGAAAAACATAAAGCCTGATGATTTGGCCAATATCAGCTATACTTCAGGAACTACAGCCGATCCCAAAGGCATTATGCTTTCTCACCTGAATTATGCTGCCAATGTGATTCAGGCAAATACGCTGATGGAGCTTCAACCACATTGGGTAACACTGGCAATACTTCCATGGGACCATGCATTTGCACATACCTGCTGCCTTTATGCCTTTATGTACAAAGGTGCAAGCATTGCTTCGGTAGAGGTGGGAAAAACACCTCTTGAAACACTTAAAAATATTCCTCAGAACATAAAAGATATCAGGCCTACACTGCTGATGAGTGTCCCTGCCTTTTCGAAAAAGTTCAGGCAGAACATCGAAAGTCAGCTTCGCAGCAAGGGCGAAAACATCTATAGGTTGTTTGAATTTGCCCTTAAAGTGAGCTACATATATAATGGACTGGGTCATGACCGTGGCAAAGGATGGAAAGTAATCCTCAAACCACTGCTGGCACTGTTCGACAAGATTCTGTTTTCCAAAATCAGGGAAGGCTTTGGGGGCCGGCTGCAGTTTTTCATTGGAGGAGGCGCGCTTCTTGACATCGACCTCCAGCGGTTCTTTTATGCAATTGGCATGCCTGTCTGCCAGGGCTATGGGCTTACCGAAGCCGCACCGGTTATTTCATCCAATGCATTGCATGCAATTAAATTTGGTTCTTCCGGCCGGCTTGTAAAACATCTTGAACTTAAAATCCTTGATGAGAAAGGAAATGAAATGCCTGTTGGACAAAAAGGAGAAATTGTTGTCAAAGGAGAAAATGTAATGCTCGGCTATTGGCAGAATCCTGAAGCTACATCTGAAACAATAATTAATGGTTGGCTTCATACGGGCGACATGGGTTACATGGACAAGGATGGCTTTCTTTATGTACTTGGCCGGTTTAAAAGCCTTCTGATAGGCAATGATGGAGAGAAGTACAGTCCGGAAGGCATTGAAGAATCAATCCTCGAACTTTCGCCATATATCCAGCAAATGATGCTTTATAATAACCAGAACCCTTATACTACAGCCATGATTGTTCCCGAGATAGGGGCTCTCAACAGTGAATTGAAAAAACGCAATATCGAACCGGGCAGTGAAGAAGGAAACAGGATATCATTGCAGATAATCGCTCATGAACTGAATGCTTTCAAAAAAGGAGGAACCCACGAAGGATTGTTTCCTGAGAGGTGGTTGCCAACTGCATTTGTTGTATTGCCGGAAGCATTTACTCAGGAAAACGGACTGATAAATACAACAATGAAAATGGTCAGGGGAAAAATCTGCGAACGTTTCAGCAATGAACTTGAATTCCTTTATACTCCAGCCGCCAAAGCAACAGAAAACGAAATCAACCTGAGGTCAATCAGGAAGTGGAATTCGTAAATAAGAAATTTTAATATGATAATAGAGACCTTTTGCCACCCAAGGGCTGCCGTCATAGGAAATCCTTCTGATGGCTATTTTGGGAAAACCATTGCATTCCTGTTTTCAAATTTTGAAGCAAAGGTGCAGCTATACCATACTCCTGAACTTGAAATTCAACCACAGAGGCTCGACATTACCCGCTTCAACAGCATAGGTGATTTGGTTGAGAATGTAAATTCCTCAGGATATTATGGCGGAATCAGGCTTTTAAAAGCCACAATCAAAGTTTTTTATGAGTATTGCCGTGAATGCAACATCGTTCTCGATGAACGAAACTTCACCTTGCGATATAGCTCAAACATACCGCTGAGGCTCGGACTGGCAGGCAGCAGTGCAATAATTACAGCCTGCATGAAAGCACTAATCTCATTTTATGGGGTTGCCATTCCTAAACCAATACTGGCAAATCTTGTCCTGAGTGTGGAGGATAAGGAACTTGGCATAGCCGCCGGGCTTCAGGACCGGGTTGCACAGTCGTATGCCCAGCCTGTTTACATGGATTTCAACAAACAGGTTATGGAAAAGCAGGGCTTTGGCAATTATGAAGTTCTTGATGCATCACTTTTCCCCAATATGTATATCGCATTTCGTAAAAATCTCTCAGAAGGAACAGAAGTTCTTCATAATAATCTCCGGGCAAGGTTCAACATCGGTGAAAAAAGAGTGCTTGATGCCATGGAACAATGGGCAGGCTATACTGAAAGCTTCCGGGAAGCTCTTCTGAAGCAGGATTACGATACCATGCATGAATTAATCAATGCGAATTTTGATTTGCGCCGGAGCCTTATCCCAATTACCAAAGGCAATATCGACATGGTTGAAACCGCACGCTCTGCTGGTGCATCGGCAAAATTTACAGGCTCAGGCGGTGCAGTCATCGGCACATACAAGGATGAAGACATGTACATGAAACTTGTTAAAGCCATGGCCAGGAAAGAATTTGAAGTAATAAAACCCACTATAGTTAATTAAGTTATATGATTAAAAAAGCTGTTATCCCCGCCGCAGGCTGGGGAACCCGTTTTCTGCCCATCACCAAGTCACAACCCAAGGAAATGATTCCTATTGTTGATACACCTGTCATCCAGTATGTAGTGGAAGAAGCTGTCAACAGTGGCATTACTGATATCCTTATCATCATCGGGAAAGGCAAACGTGCAATTGAAGAACATTTCGACAGGAGCCCCCAGCTGGAGGAATCACTGCTTGCAAAAAAACAATATGATTTACTGGAGCAAATAAAAAAAATATCGAACCTTGCCAACATTCATTTTATATGGCAAAAGGAGATGAACGGGCTTGGCGATGCCATACGTTATGCAGCTGACCATGTAGGCAATCAGCCTTTTGCCGTGCTTCTTGGCGACACCCTCATCAGCGGCGAAGGACTTCCAATAACCAAACAGCTGATAACTGTATATGAAAGATATAAAAGCTCAGTTGTGGCACTCGAGGAAGTTCCACTGAAAAATGTACACCGCTATGGAGTGATTAAGGGAAAAAAGCTGGAAGAGCATGTGCTCATTGCAGAAGATTTTATTGAAAAGCCTTCGGCAGAGGAAGCACCCTCTAATCTTGCCATTGCGAGCAGGTACATATTCACACCCGAGATTTTCGATTATCTTGAAAAAACCAAGCCCGGGAAGAACAATGAGATACAGCTTACCGATGCCATGCGTGAAATGGTTAAAAAATATGCCATGTATGGACTCCGATTTAAAGGTACCCGCTATGATATCGGCAACAAGCTCGACTTTTTGAAAACAAACATCATCTATGGTCTGGAGCATGAGGAAATCGGGAAACCACTGAGAGAATGGCTGAAGGATTTTGCAAAAGAACTTTGACAACTGTCTGCGGCTATATAACGGGCTCACAAGAAGTCATTTAAGAAGATAACTATTACAGAAGGGAAGCAGTTTTGCTTCCCTTTTATATTTATTTATATATATAAAAAGAAAAAGGGCAGCTCATCAGCTGCCCTCCAAATGTTAACCCCCAAACACACAAGCAATACAGAACGTATTGCCCTACAAACATAATACTTTATTTAATTTGTGAAACATTTCATTCAACAAAATTCCATATTGGGACATTTTTATTAATATCGGGACATCATTTAATGACCACTTCCGTGAAAACAACAAGCAATAATTCGTTACAGGCCCTCTAAAAATCAGGCATGTTGTTATCTTTGATGGTACTGAAATTCTAAGTGATTCTAATAATATCATTAATAAATACAAAACCATATGAACCATTTCCGGAACTTAATAACCTTCACCACACTCCTGATAAGCATTTCCCCTGCCCTTTCGCAAAACCTGCAATTTGATAATCCCATTGCAGAACAACGTGCCGATCCCTGGGTGCACAGAACCGATGAAGGCATATACTACCTTATTGCGACAGTACCTGAATATGACAAAATCGTAATCAGGAAGGCATGCAGCATCAACGGACTTAAGTCAGCTCATGAAAAAGAAGTATGGTATAAGCATGACACGGGCGTTATGGGCCACCACATATGGGCGCCAGAGCTGCACAGGATTGACGGCAAATGGTATGTTTATTTTGCTGCAGGGGAAGCAGAAAACATATGGAACATCAGGATGTGGGTCCTTTCGAATGAATCGGCCGACCCAATGCAGGGTGAGTGGAAGGAAGAAGGAAGAATTGTAACGGACAGGGAATCATTCTCGCTCGATGCAACAACGTTTGAACATAAAGGCAAACGATACCTTATATGGGCGCAGAATGTGAGCGGAAGCCAGCATGGGACTGCACTTGTTTTATCGGAAATGAAAGATCCAGTTACCCTGACGGGGCCTGAGGTGGTTATAACAGAACCTGAATTCTCATGGGAACGCATGAAATACAACGTGAATGAAGGCCCAGCAGTTATCAAAAGAAACGGGAAAATTTTTGTAACCTATTCGGCAAGTGCCACCAACCATAACTATTGTATGGGGCTGCTCTGGATTGATGAAGCAGCCGATTTGCTGGAAGCTTCCAACTGGCACAAATCACCTGGCCCGGTGTTTTATACAAATGAAGAAGTAAACCGGTATGGCCCGGGACATAATTCATTCACTACAGCCGACGATGATGAGACCATCATCATGATTTACCATGCGCGCAATTACAAAGATATCATCGGACATGAACTGTCAGATCCCAACAGGGCCACCCGTGCCCGTGTGGTGAAATGGACCGATAGCGGATTCCCCGATTTCATGCAATATGAAGCCGACTGATGAATAAAGCCGTTCGTAATCTGATTGCAGATATCCTAAATCATCATTCTACAGATCAGGTTAACTGCAAACGTAGCGGGAGATAAAACTCAATCAAAAAAAAATACCGGGATTTCCCCGGTATTTTTTTTATCATACTGTAAATGGTATCTGAATCATCTTTCGCATAATCTAAGCTGCAGGTTCAATGACCATCAGCACATCACCCTTTGATACCGAATCACTTGTTTCCACCTTAATCTCAGTTACAACTCCATCAACTGTTGAGACCAGGTTATTCATCATTTTCATAGCTTCAATTACCATCACTGTTTCACCGGCTTTCACTTTATCGCCAACAGCCTTTTTAATCTCCACAATCATTCCGGGCAGCGGGGCAGAAACACTGCCTGTTTTTTCTACCTCTTTTACTGTAGCCTTTTTGTTGCGTCCACGAATCTGGAAAACAGGAGCCACATTGGGGTCGGTTATTTCAACCCTGAAGGTTTCACCGTCAACTGTTACTTCCAGTTCGCGGCCGTTACCCGATGATTTTTTAGCTGTCAGTTCACCCGATAATGCCTTGCGGACAAGCTCTTCTTCTTTCTTCACCTGCTCCATCGTCTTGGGTTTTACATCTTCCGGCACATCTTCAAGACCATATTTCCATTTAAGGAAACGTTTACCGGTTACCGGATACAATGCGCACAGCACCTCATCATCCATATCTTTTGCCAGGTCGCTGAATTTCTTTTTCACCTCATCCATTTCAGGCTCAAGAATAGAACCCGGACGAACTGAGATAGGGTCTTCCCCACGCGGATAATCCATCAGGGCCTTTTTCTGAACTTCAGGATTTATCGGTTCGGTGGTTTTACCATACAATCCGTAGCAAAGGTCTTTTACCTCCTGGGTAATTTTTGCATACTCCCCTTCATATGAATCAAAAAGAACATTGTTAACTGTTTGTACCCCTACTATCTGTGAAGTAGGTGTTACCAGCGGGATGTTGCCCAGATCCTTGCGGACTTTCGGCAGCAATCGGAATACATCTTCCAGTTTGTCGAGTGCATCCATCGATTTCAGCTGGTTCACAAGGTTTGAAAGCATACCTCCCGGTGTCTGATGCAGCAGTACATTGATATCAGTGATTGCATATTTCGGGTTGTTGTCGAGGTGCCTGTACTTGGGAATATGCTTCTCCATTTCATCGGCAATTGCATTTATTTTGTTGATGTCCATGCCTGTGTCGCGGCTGGTTCCCAGGAGCGACATAATGATAGGTTCAACAGCGGCATGTGATGTACGGTATGCATAAGGACCGATACAGGTATCCACGATGTCAACACCGGCTTCTATGGCCTTGAAAATTGCAAGGTCACCCATGCCCGATGTAAAGTGGGTATGCAGGTTAATTGGAATATCGGTAATCTTTTTAATCTCCCTGATCATGTTATAGATATCATAGGGAGCAATCAGACCGGCCATATCCTTGATACAGATTGAATCAACTCCAAACTCAACCAGTTCCTTCACTTTGCCAAGGTAGTAGTCCATATTGTAAACCTCACCACCAAGACGGGGCTGGTTCAGCGTATAGCATACGGTTCCCTGAAAATGCTTCTTGTTGTCCTTGATAACGCGTGCAGCTGTTTCAAAGTTGCGGAAATCATTTAACGCATCGAAGCAGCGGAAAATATCCATTCCGTTATCGATGGCCCGCTGAACAAATGCCACCACAACATCATCGGCATAATTGCGGTATCCTACAACGTTTTGGCCGCGAAGCAGCATTGAAAACGGAGTCTTTGGCATATGCCTCTTCAGTGTGCGGAGACGTTCCCATGGGTCTTCACCCAAAAAACGGTGCATTGTATCGAATGTGGCACCTCCCCAGGTTTCAACGGCATTAAATCCTGCATCGTCAATCATTGCGGCAACCGAAACCAGGTCTTCAGTACGGCCACGGGTGGCAAAGAGTGACTGATGTCCGTCACGAAGGCTGACATCATTGATTCTGATCGGATTTTCAGCCTTGGGCCTGTCGGCACTGTAGTTGAGCGGAGCCATCTTAAGGACTCCATGTGTATCGAAATTCATAATCTACCTTTTTAAAATTGTGAACTATATGGCCATCTCCAGTTTATGCACTCCACAGAACTTTTCCTCTGCGCTGGATAACAGTACGCTTATTCATAGCAATTTCCTTGCCGGTACGTGCCCAGCTTGTCATCTGAATCACCTCGCTGGCGGCATTGGCATTTGCCCTTTCCTGTTCCATATAATATGCTGCAGCAATCAGTGCTGCTTTTTTCTTCTTGTCGTAAGTATTCATAGTTATCTGTATTTATAAAGGAATATTTCCATGTTTTTTAGCCGGAAGAACTTCTGTTTTTGTTACCATTGCTTCCAGGGCATCAATTAACCGAACCCGTGTTTCACTCGGGATAATCACTGCATCGATGTAACCACGCTGGGCTGCCAGGTAGGGAACATTGAATGCATCTTCATATTCGTTGATTTTCTCCTGCGTTTTTTCCTGTTTGTTTTCAGCCTCATTAATCTCTTTGCGATAGGTTGAGATTACTTCTACGGCGCCTTTTGCTCCCATTACCGCAATTTCAGCAGTAGGCCATGCAAAAACCATATCAGCCCCAAGATGCTTTGAACACATTGCCAGGTAAGCACCACCGTAATTTTTACGTGTCACCACTGTAAATTTCGGAACGGTAGCTTCAGCATAGCTCCACAGCAGTTTCGCGCCATGACGGATAATTCCTCCCAGTTCCTGCTGTACTCCCGGCAGATAGCCCGGAACATCCACAAAAGTGATTAAAGGAATATTGAAAGCATCGCATGTACGAACAAACCGGCTTATCTTATCGGAAGCATCTATATCGAGACATCCGGCCTGAACTAAAGGCTGGTTGCCGATAATGCCCACCGAACGGTTGTTCAGGCGGCCAAAACCTACGATACAATTCTCTGCATAATGCTCGTGAACTTCATAAAAGACGCCATTGTCAAGCACCGATTCTATCACCTTCTTCATATCGTATGGAGTTTTTGCCTCATCGGGGATAATTGTATCCAGTTCTCCACACATCCGCGTTGGGTCATCACCCATCTGAACCACAGGTGCCTCCTCAAGATTGTTGGCAGGCAGGTAGCTCAGGAGCTCGATGATCGACTCAATTGTTTCTTCATCGCTCTCACATGCAAAATGTGCATTTCCGCTCTTTGTGCTGTGAGCCATGGCACCACCAAGCTGTTCAAATGTTGTATCCTCGCCTGTAACTGTTTTAATTACATAGGGGCTTGTGATAAACATGTGGCTCTTTTTCTTTACCATGTATACAAAGTCGGTCATTGCAGGTGAGTATACAGCACCACCGGCACAGGGTCCCATAATGGCTGAAATCTGTGGGATAACGCCTGAAGCCCTTGAGTTGCGCATGAAAATTTCGCCATACCCTTTTAATGCATCCACACCCTCTTCTACACGGGCACCACCCGAGTCATTCAGGCCAACTACAGGAGCTCCTGCCTTAACGGCAAGGTCCATAATCTTGCAGATTTTTGCTGCATGCATTTCGCCCAGTGAACCACCACGTGAGGTGAAATCCTGTGAAAATGCAAAAACTGTACGGCCGTTTACCTTTCCATGCCCTACAATCACACCATCGGAAGGAATATTTTCTTTCTCCATGCCAAAGTTCACCGAACGGTGCCTTACAAGCATATCAATCTCACGAAAGGTGCCATTATCGAACAGTAAATCAATACGCTCGCGTGCAGTCAATTTTCCCTTTTCATGCTGTTTGGCAACCCGGTTTTCACCTCCCATTGCCATAGCTTCTGCTCTTTTCTTCTTTAAGAGTTCTATTTTTTCTGATACTTTCATGAAATCCTTCCTGTTTTGTGTTTCAACTCTACAATATTGAATTGCAAAATTCAATCCTTCTAAAGTTCTTCTGTTAATATTTAACTTTCTTTCACTTATTTAAAGAAAAAATTCTTTATTCAAATTAATACCTAATACTCCTTAGTTCTTTTTCAATGGGTATACCTGATAGCTACGAAGCAATAAATTCCTTAATTTCAGGCATCATTTCAGTGATTGAACGTAGAAGTAATTTCTTCTGCAAAAAAAGAATAAATTCTTTAAATAAAAAAAGTCCAAATGGATTTTGATGTTAAAAATTGTTGCCCGGCATGTTTTTCAGCAAAGGTCTCCTGAGGAATGGAGGACCTAAAGTTACATAATATGATAATTTCAGGTCATTTTCTTATAAAAATGCAGGTTTTGGACCATTAAAATGAAAGTTTCATTTTCAAAAAGACAGCCAATCCCTTACTTTATTTAATTGTTAAATATTTTACACATGGAATTTACTTTTCACTTTCCCCTCATACCATGACCTCCGTGAACTCTGCTGCAAGGTTTTTCCCCTGTTTTTCTTGCTGCTGACAATCTTATCATGAACCCGGTGTGCAATACCGCCACAGTCGGCCTGTTGACCGGATTCAGCAGCAACAAAACGTGTATAATTCTATTTATCAGAATGTTTACAACTCGAGGACTGTCATAGTCTACATCAAGCAGGGTCCAATGTGGGGATAGTGCCACAGGTAGAATGTGGATTTATGCTAAATATTACAATTTAGCCGTTGCCATAGCTAAACTTCAACTATAGTGGAGAATGTGGAGCTGGCGGGAGTCGAACCCGCGTCCAAACGAGGAAGCCACAAGCTTTCTACATGCTTATCCCCGACTTGATTTTCGTGTACCGGCTGGATCAGGGC
>OBJA01000274.1_pt1 | contig 48275 bp, 39 predicted proteins | sample 1519751 | NCBI WGS metagenome assembly OBJA01 (sample SAMEA3881238, study PRJEB22517) | soil metagenome | biome: lake sediment; feature: soda lake sediment; material: sediment, water from around vicinity | place: India | collected 2013-12-23 | depth 3 m
CTACCCCGACATTAATACAGAAGGGTTGGAGGTTTACTTCCAGCCCTTTATTTGTTTAATCCTATGAGCTTTCATGTATATATACTTCAGAGTTTAACCACAGGCTGCTATTATTGTGGCCAGACAGGAGATCTTGATGACAGATTGTCAAGGCACAATGGTGGTACAAGTAAATCAACCAAATCAAAAGGTCCATGGCAAGTAATATGGTCAACTGAGTTTTCCACCCGTTCAGAGGCGATTAGGCTTGAAATGAAGATTAAGAAGCGCGGAATAGGTCGATTTTTAAAAGATAATAATCATATTCCGTGAAATTGAAGATCAGGTATCAGCGGGTATATCGCAGTTTGGCTGGCGCATCCCGCCGGGGCGGGAGGGTCGCAGGTTCGAATCCTGCTACCCCGACATTAATACAGAAGGGTTGGAGGTTTACTTCCAGCCCTTTATTTGTCTGTTGTCATGAGCTTTCAAGTATATATTCTTCAAAGTGAAAATAATGAATTCAGCTTAACGCTTTACGTCCGGCAATTATCAATACTTTTCTGGTACATGAATACCTGGAGGATGGTAGCTTGTCATCCCATACAGAGAAACAGCCTGCCGGCAAGATGGAAGATGTAATCGGGATGCAGGCTTGGTGGTATGGTTTGGTGTTTAAAATGCTGCTTCCGTAACAGGAACATAGTATTCCATTGTTGAAGGTTATTTTTCCATGTTAGGAGGTGTCAAAAGTGGTTCATGTCAATCTGAAGTTTTTTTATCATGAACAGTTAATCAGGTATGTTTGTATAATATAGTGTATAGACCCAAAACACAAGTATCATGGTAAAAGTATTGGAAGAAACTCAGGCTGACCTGCTGGCTTTAAGAGCCACAGGTAAAATAGAAGTCCATGATGTGGATATAATAAATCCTTTGCTAGATAAGATGCTGAGGGATTTTAACAATCCTAAAATTTATATCGAATTATTTGAACTGGACATGCCTTCTGCTGAGGCTGTGTGGAAGGATATTAAAAACACACCCAAATATAATCAATTCGAAAAATGCGCTGTGGTAGGCAGTAAAAAGTGGTTGGAGATAATGACAAACCTGGCTTCACCCATCATGAGAACAGAGGTAAAGTATTTCAGTTTTGATGAAAAAGTCGATGCCATGGATTGGCTTAGGGTGGGAAGGTCTTAACAATATTGGAATGTAAGAATTTCTTTGACCGGCAACTTTCTGATCTAACTCATTTATAGCTGCCCGACTCGCCAGGCAGGCTGAATATACATGACTAACATCCTGTCTATGACCATCAGAACAGCATAAATAAAATATTAGCTGATGAAAGTTATAAAGAAGATAGGGAAGGTTTTGCTGTATGTATTTGGGGTGGTTCTACTGTTGCTTCTGGTTGTAAGTATAGCCATAGATCCGATTGCAAAAAGTTTAATAGAGCGGCAGGTTAATGAATTTAACGAAAACCAGTATACATTAAATCTGAATGATGTCAATATATCATTGTTGTCGGGCAATATTATCCTGAAGGGTATAACACTGCAAACTGATACCTCAAAAGCAATCGGGAAAGAAGTACCTGTCATTTATCTGGATGCAGGTGAAATATCCGCTGAAGGAATTTCCTGGCTCAAATTTCTGCTTACAGATGAGCTATATATCGACAGGATTTCTCTGCTGGATATCAGGACAGAAATGAAGGTCAGGACCCTGGAAGACGATGAAGAATCAAAACCATTTCAATGGAATCAACTCGATATTTATCCTGACTTAAAGGAACACATCGATAGAATACGACTGAAAGATTTGAGGTTTAATCAGATTGACCTTACGATGATAAATATCGAAAGTGCTGATACTTTACTTTTCTCATCCGGTGAGTTTAACCTGAACAGTGATGATATTCTGGTTGATGCTGATAAAGTATTTACAGATACCCGTGCCTTCTACGCCTCACAAATTGATTTGGAAGGTAAAGAAATTGAAATCAAACGTTCCGGAACCGTTGAGTGGAAGCTGGATTTTGACCTTGTTTATATTGACACCCGTGAGGAAGATTTGAGTCTGCTATCAGAGAATATGTTGTTTATTAACACAGGTGACGCAGTAAATGATACACTTATCTTTGCCGGATACAGCAGGTTTGAAATAAATGATATTGAGCTTAATGCTTTACGAACAGACAGTATTGCCAATATCCGCAATATAATTTTGCATAACCTGAATATTCTTACCTATCTCGATGTAGAAGAAGAGCTCGAACCTGTGGATCCCAACCAACCTAATAGCAGTTCAATAGATCTGTCCACCTTTAGTCTTGGAGAATCCCTACCTGAATTTGTAAGGCAAATAAACATTGAGGAGATTGATTTACAAGATTTAAGGTATAATCAAAATGATGAAATAGTGGTCAAAAGTTTTCACCTGAATTCACATAACTTCAGGCTGGATAATGCTCCGGCCTTTTCTGATAACCGATTTTTACACTTTGATCATTTTATGAGTTCAGTTCATGGGATTGAAATTAATGATAATACTTACAACATAGTCCTCAATGATTTTAATGCTGATATTGAAAACGGAAAAGGCAGTATCCGGCTCGACAGCCTTTCGGTGAATCCACTTCAAAATCTAACCAGTGAAACTTTAATTCACGTTGACCTACAGGAGTTGCTTGTGAACCTGATTGATGTTACTGAACTATCCTCCAAAATATTGAAGATTGACAGTATCGCCATTCTCAATCCAATTATTAAGGCAAGTATGTCCGCGACACCAGTAAATGAAGCAGAAGAAACCGGTGTTACAGAAGATTTATATCCTTTTATAAGTGACTATCTGATTAATCTTTCCATTCGCAAGGTAGCTTTTATAAATGGAGATATAGAAGTAGAAGGATTTGGCGAGCAACGGCAGGATATCAGGCTCCCTGTGGTATATGTACAGGTTTCGGATATTGATATTGCTGAGGATAATGCATTTTCCGGCCGGAGAATTTTTCATGCCGATGATATAGCTGTAAGAATGGAGAACATCAATTATTCATTGCCTGATAATGTTTACAACGCAACATTAGCCCTGGTCAGGATGAGTACCAGAGAGAAATTTTTAAGTGTTGACAACTTCGGTTACTCTTTCAACAATAATTACAAACAGATATTGGAGGCACCTGAATCCAATCAGGTATTTACAGTCAAAGGGAACCAATTTTTAATTAGCAACCTGGAGTTTCATGACTTTATTAAAAATAATGGCTTTTTTGCCAGCCGTATTTTGCTTGAGGGGCTGGAAGCCTATGTCTACAAAGACAACAATTATCCTGAAGAAGAATCAGATAGTAAAGTATATCCAAATCCGCAAGCAATGATAATGGATGTTGATATGCCATTTTACGTTGGCGAATTTAACCTTAAAAATGGTTCTTTAACTTTTGAAGAAATGGCTGAGGGTGGAGAAGAGGCTGGTATATTTACTACTGATAACATAAATGTTAGCCTGAAAAACCTTTCTAACAATCAAAATATTCTGAAGAACGATCCTGAAACTTCATTGGATATCAGTACCAAAATAATGGGCGCAGGATTACTTGAAATACAGATAAAAATTCCTATGCTCGACACAAAACAACCAGTAGTTGTTTCAGGAAGCCTGGATACCCTGAACCTTACCAGGCTGAATGCTTATACAGAATACACAACAAGATTTGGAATTGCAAGTGGCACCTTTTATGAAATACTGTGGGATTTTGATACAAGCAATGATATTTCCAGTGGCGAATTCGGGATGAGCTATGAAAATCTCAATATTCAGTTGAGTGAGGCTGAATCTCCTGATACCGATGGTTTTTTGAATACCATCATATCGTATCTTGCCAATGCGCTTGTGCTGGATGAAGATTTGGCTGAGGGTAAACATGAGAAACCGGAAACCTCTGCTTTTGAAAGAGAAAAAGATGAGGATGAAGGGTTCATTGAACATTACATTAATTCATTGATGGCAGGTTTTGTTGAAGTAATGGGATTCCCCCTTTCAATTATTGATCCTTAAGCCATTTACATTGCAAAGTCAATTTCGCACACTAATTTCTGTTACTTTACAGTATTCCAGTATTGTATACCTTAATTGGATTGGTAGTGCACGATTTATGGATGAGGAGCAACCCGGGCTGCTTCTTTCTGGTATACATATATGGTTTTCGGATATACATTAAAGCATCCAACGCCGTTTTTAATTGAATTTAATACGGTCTTGGTATAGCCCTGGTATGGTGTTGGGGTAGTTTTTTCTGTAATTTTATCAGGCTTTGGAATGAATTAAAATTGCCACAAGCAGATGTTTCGGGATGCAGGAGCAAACCGTTCGGATACTGGTGTTTTCATAGTTTTTAACCAGCTTTATATTGAACCAATCAGGCATATCTGTTGTTGCTTTAATTAGGAAAGGCATTTGAATTTGTGCAGTATTCAGGCAGTTAATCCAAATACATAAAAACTTATATCATGAAAAATCTCATATTATTCTTAGCCATTATTTTCTTCGCTTCATGCCAGAACCACAAAAGGGAGGCTGAACGTCTGGAAAGTACTGTTGACAGTTTGAGGGCTGTTACAGCACAGAAGGATTCAACGATTAACAACTTTGTAAATGATTTTGCTGAAATCCAGGCAAACCTTGATTCGATAAAGAAGCTTGGAAGGCTGATGCCTGAATCGGGAGAAGAGGAACGCCGGTTGACAACCAGCCAAAGAAACCGGATTTTGAATGATATAGGCACAATCAATAATTTGCTGGATGAAAACCAGCAGATGATAGCTTCCCTGAGGCAGCGGCTTAACCGTTCCAATGTGCAGTCGGGTAAACTGGAGTCGATGATTAGTGATTTGGAGCAACAATCACAGGAGCTTCAGCAGAGGCTTCAGGAAAGAGATACTGAAGTCAGCACCTTAAGCCAGCAGGTATCGGAGCAGCGTGATAACATTGTTTCCTTGCAACAGCAGCTTGAAGAAATGACTGCATTCAGTACCCTGCAATCCGACACGCTGAACATGCGCACACGGGCATTAAATACAGCCTATTATACGATTGGCACCGTAAGCGAGCTTCGCGAAGAAGGGGTGGTTGAACGCCAGGGGGGTATCCTTGGCATTGGCAGTACCCCTGTACTCATGAGAAATATATCGCCCGATAATTTTGAAGAGGTTGATATACGTGAACTGGAATTCGTGCCATTGAATGCGCGCCGTGCAAATGTTGTCTCGGTTCATCCCCCTGATTCATATTACATAGGTGGTGAACAGGCTGATACGCTGTACATTGAAGACCCCGAACGATTCTGGTCGGCATCGAGGTACCTTGTGGTAGCGATCAGGTAAAAGCCTGAATCAGTTAATAAAGGTGAGGGCTTTTTCTATGGCTGCCTGCATTCCTGCTGCATTTTTACCTCCAGCTGTGGCATAGAAAGGCTGGCCGCCTCCTCCTCCCTGTATTTCCTTACCTGCTTCCCTCACAATTTGTCCTGCATGCAGGCCTTTCTCTTCAACAAGGTTTTCCGATATCATAATTGTCAGGTATGGCTTTCCATCGATGTCGGCAGCCAGTACCAGGAACAGGTTCTCAATTTCATTTTTAAGCTGGAAAGCAAGATCTTTCAGCATGGCAGCATTGTCAATTTCTACCTTGTCGGCAATAATGTTCATGCTGTTTTCGGAGAGCACCTTGCTTTTCAGGTTTGCCTTCAGTATTTTCACTCTTTCACGGCCAAAGGCTTCTATCTTTTTTGACAGTTCGCTGTTTTCCTTTACAAGGTTAATTACTCCTGCCACGATATCCTGAGATCCTTTTATATTATCGCGGATACTTTTCAGGGTTTTCAGCTGTTCGTTGATATAATTTTCAGCCCTGCGGCCTGTTATTGCTTCAATTCTTCTGACACCGGCAGCTATGGCACTTTCCGATACTATTTTAAAGAATCCAATCTGGCCCGTAGCTGTCACATGGGTTCCCCCGCATAATTCAACAGATTCCCCGAACCTGATTACACGCACAGTTTCGCCATACTTTTCACCGAACAGCATCATTGCACCTAGTTCCTGGGCTTCCTGCATTGGCATTTCGCGGGCTTCCTCGCGAAGTGAATTATTCCTGATTTTCTGATTGACCAATGTTTCTACCTGTTCGATTTCTTCATCACTCATTTTCTGAAAGTGAGAAAAGTCGAAGCGCAGGTGGTCGGAGTTCACAAGTGAACCCTTCTGCTCGACATGTGTCCCAAGCACTTCACGAAGGGCAGCGTGCAACAGATGCGTGGCTGTGTGGTTATTTGCCGTTTCAATACGTTTTTCAGCATGAACGACTGCCTTGAAATGGGCCTCCGGATCATTGGGAAGCTTTTCTGTAAGGTGAACAATCAGGTTATTTTCTTTTTGTGTATCAAATATTGTTGTTTTTACACCATCATTTTCAATATAACCTGAATCACCGACCTGTCCGCCTGATTCACCATAAAACGGAGTCTGGTCGAATACCAGCTGGTAAAAGGTTTTATTTTTCTGTTTGACCATGCGGTACCTGGCAATCCGCACCTCTGCCTCAGTTGTATCATATCCAAGAAATACAGTCTGTTCGGTTTTGCGGAGCTCTATCCAGTCGCCGGTTTCAAGTTGTGCTGCATTTCGGGAGCGGTTTTTTTGTTCCTCCATTGCAGATTTAAAGCCTTCCTCATCGGTTTCCATGCCGTTTTCGCGTGCAATAAGTGCTGTAAGGTCGAGCGGGAACCCATAGGTATCATACAAAACAAAAGCATCTTTTCCGGAAATGGTGGTTTTGTTTTCCTGTCGGGCTTTATGAATGATTTCTTCGAGCAGTTTGATACCGGTTGATAAAGTGCGGAGAAATGATTCTTCTTCTTCCTTCATCACTTTTTCAATCAGCTGCTGCTGGGCTCCCAGTTCAGGAAATGTATCGCCCATTGTGTTTTTCAACTCCTCCACAAGCATGTACATGAATGGCTCCCTGAACGAAAGGAAAGTATAACCATATCTTACTGCGCGCCGGAGGATACGGCGGATGACATAACCGGCCTTGTTGTTGGAAGGCAGCTGCCCGTCGGCTATGGCAAAGGCTACTGCGCGAAGGTGGTCGGCAATCACACGCATGGCGATATCCGACTTTTCATTCTGGCTGTATTTGATTCCGCTTAATGTTTCAAGGCGTCTTATAATGTTTTGAAAGATGTCGGTATCGTAGTTCGATTTTACGTTCTGAAGTGCCATGCAAAGCCTCTCGAATCCCATGCCTGTATCGACATGTTTGGCTGGGAGCTCTTCGAGGCTGCCGTTGGATTTACGGTTGAACTGGATGAATACCAGGTTCCAGATTTCGATGACAAGCGGGTTGTCACGATTGACAAGTTCACGTCCCGGAACCTTTTCCTTTTCTTCGGGTGACCTCAAGTCGAGGTGGATCTCTGAGCAGGGGCCACATGGACCTGTATCGCCCATTTCCCAGAAATTATCTTTTTTACTGCCATTCAGTATGCGGTCTTCAGGAAGATGCTTTTCCCAGTAAGAAGCTGCTTCATCATCGCGCTGCAGGTTGTCATCGCTGCTGCCTTCAAAAACTGTTGCATAAATGATTTCAGCAGGCACTCCCATGCGGTTTACCAGAAACTCCCACGCCCAGTCGATAGCCTCTTTCTTGAAGTAGTCGCCAAACGACCAGTTACCGAGCATTTCAAACATTGTATGGTGATAGGTGTCAAGGCCAACCTCTTCCAGGTCGTTATGCTTACCTGAAACACGCAAACACTTCTGTGTATCGGCAACCCTTGGCCATGCAACAGGCTCATTTCCCAGGAACTGGTCCTTGAACTGGTTCATGCCTGCATTTGTAAACATGAGTGTTGGGTCGCCTTTGATGACCATAGGCGCTGAATCAACTATATGGTGCCCTTTTTCAATGAAAAAATCGAGAAAAGCTTTGCGTATTTCTTTTGAAGTGCGATTCATCTGCTGATAATAAAATGTTTTTGAACTATTACAAACATCATTAATTGCTTCATGTGAATTAATTCAGGTGCTTCACCTTCAGCGACTCTAAAATTTCCAAACCCAACCTTTTTACTTTCTTTTTGTTATATTATAGTTGTAAAACCAAACACAATTCTAATAATCAATAAATTTGTTTATTTTAGAGCGTGAATTATATCCACAGCTGTTTATATAATTCTTGCAAATTTAGGTGATTTAATTAATTTTGCTCATAACTGAAAGTAAAAAGCCGTTGCTTTATGGCAAAAAAGAAATACAAATTTAATCCTGAAACTTTAAGCTATGAGCGGGTAGGTATCTCGCTCAGAGAGAGGCTAGGGAAGATTCTGGCATATTTGTCAAGCAGTTTTGCCCTGGCTTTGCTGATGGTGATCGTATTCCTGAATTATTATGAAACTCCGCTTTCCAAGGCGTTGAAAAGGGAAAACCAGCAATTGCTAAGCCAGTATGAGCTCATGTCGCGTGATTTGGGGCGGATTGAGAAAGTGCTGGCAGAATTGCAACAGCGGGATGATAACATATACAGGGTTATATTTGAGGCCGATCCTATTCCCTCCTCTGTAAGAAAAGCAGGTTTTGGAGGGGCAAACAAATATTCACACCTCGAGAGTTTTAACAATTCGAGGCTTATAATTGAAACTGCACGCAAACTGGATGTTCTTTCAAAAGAAGCTTATATCCAGTCAAAGTCGTATGAGGAAGTGTTGCAGATGGCGCTTAACAAAGGTAAGATGCTGGCAAGTATACCTGCGATTATGCCTGTTGCCAATGAGGACCTGAAACGAACCGCCAGTGGGTGGGGATACCGCATTCATCCGATTTATAAGGTGAGAAAAATGCACTATGGAATGGATTTTACAGCTCCGGTGGGAACCCCTGTTTATGCCACAGGCGATGGAAAGGTTGTTGAAACCAGTGGTACGAGCAGGAGCCGTGTAGGGTTTGGTTTGGTTGTAAAGATTGATCACGGGTACGGCTATGAAACCTTATATGCCCACCTGAATTCGTTTGCCGTGAAAGTAGGGCAGGAAGTGAAAAGGGGTGATGTAATAGGGTATGTGGGTAACTCAGGTGGTTCGACAGCACCGCATCTGCATTATGAGGTACACAGGAACGGAAGTGCTGTCAATCCTCAGCATTATTACTTCAAGGATCTTACTCCTCAGGAGTATGAGCGGATGATTGCTATTTCTTCAAATATTGGACAGACACTTGATTAATATTCAGTGGCAGGGAATAAAGCCAAAATAGAAAAAATCTTCTTTACCATCGGTGAAGTGGCTCAAATGCTCGATGTCACTCCTACTTCCATCAGGTATTGGGAAAATCATTTCGAGGAACTGGCTCCAAGGAAGAGTACAAAAGGCACCCGCCTGTTCTCTCAGTCAGATATTGAAATACTGAAACTTATTCATTACCTTGTAAAAGAAAAGGGAATGACAATTAAGGGGGCAGCCAATAAGCTTAAATACAACAGGGAAAGTACTGTTCAGTCACTTGAAGTTGTTACCCGTTTGAAGGTAGTCCGTGATGAGCTGGTCCAGATTTTGAAAGCAATGGAAGGATAGTATGACGAGGGTAAAAGATATAGTACAGTTTCTTGATTCGGTTGCACCTGCTGCATTGCAGTACCCAAACGATAACTCAGGGCTTCTTTGCGGTGACCCGGAAAGTATTGTTGCTTCCGCAATTGTCACAATTGATGTAACCGAGGAGGTTGTAGATGAAGCAATAGAGAATAATGCCGGGCTCATAGTCGCTCATCATCCTCTTATTTACAGGGGACTGAAAAAGATAACCGGAAAGACTTATGTAGAGCGCACATTGATAAAGGCCATTAAAAATGATGTTGCCATTTATGCGGGGCATACAAATTTTGATGCAATATTTACAGGAGTGAATGCCCGTATTTGTGAAAAGCTGGGCCTGCAGAATGTAAGTGTGCTGAAGCCCTTTGAAGGCCAGCTCAGGAAGCTTGTTACATTTATTCCCTATGAAGCGGTTGACAAAGTAAGGGAGGCAGTTTTTGGTGCAGGGGCAGGTCATATCGGTAATTACGACTGGTGTGGCTATTCACTTGAGGGAAAGGGCAGCTTCAGGGGAAGCGATGATACAAATCCTTATGTGGGAGAAAAAGGAAAGGTGCATGAGGAGAAGGAAGTAAGGTTTGAAACCATTTTTACTTCATGGGAGCAGAAAAAAATCATTGGTGCTCTGCTTGAAGCGCATCCCTATGAAGAGGTGGCCTATGATATTTATCCGCTTGACAATGCATTTTTAAAGGCAGGCATGGGCATGGTGGGAGAACTTGTCGTGAGTGAAGATGAAAAAGAATTTTTAGCCAGGGTGAAGAATATATTTGGCAGCCCTGTTATCAGGCATTCTGCACTGAGAGGCAGAAAAATCTCAAGGGTTGCTGTCAGCGGAGGTTCAGGTTCTGATTTAATTCAGGATGCCATTGCTGCAGGTGCCGATGTTTTCATATCAGCCGACTTCAAGTATCACCAGTTTTTTGATGCAGAAAATAAAATCATTTTAACCGATATCGGCCATTTTGAAAGTGAGCAGTTTACTAAAGAACTTTTTTATGAATTACTTGTGAAAAATTTCCCTAAATTTGCAGTCCGTTTTTCAGAGGTAAATACGAACCCGGTTTTTTATTTTTGATGGAAAACCTTGTGGGGGAGTGGTAATTTCTACCTTCCTTAATAAAATGGCAGACTGAAGATTAGATAAGTAGAATTTAAAGCGTACAAATAATGAATACACAGATTTCAAGGCAGGAGGATAAAGATCTTTCTATTGAGGATAAACTGCGTGCTTTGCATGAGTTACAGAGTGTGGTTTCGGAAATCGACAAGATTAAGACCCTGCGCGGGGAATTGCCACTTGAGGTGCAGGATCTTGAAGATGAAATTGCTGGTCTAAAGACACGCCTTATAAACCTTGAGGATGAGATTAAGACCCTTGAAACAGCTATCAAGAATAAGAAAATTGCTATCAGGGATTCGGAGTCTCTTATTGCAAAATACACGGAGCAGCAAAGCAATGTGAGAAATAACAGGGAGTTTGATTCATTATCGAAGGAAATAGAATTCCAGACCCTTGAAATTGAACTTTCAGAAAAGAGGATCAAGGAATTCACTGTTGAAATGAACGAAAAGAAAGAAGCTATCAACGTTTCGAAACAATTGCTTCAGGAAAGGGAGGAAGACCTCGACAGGAAGAAGAATGAGCTTGATGAAATTACCCAGGAAACCCGCATCGAGGAAGAAAAACTGAAAAGTAAATCAGAAAAAATTGAATCGTTCATCGAGTCACGTCTTTTAACTGCATTTAAACGCATCAGGAAAAATGCAAGGAACGGTCTGGCTGTGGTAACCATTCAGCGTGATGCATGCGGTGGTTGTTTCAATAAAATACCTCCACAGCGTCAGATGGACATTGCAAACAGAAAGAAAATTATTGTGTGTGAATATTGCGGTAGAATCCTTGTTGACAAGGACATTAATGTGATGGACACTGAATAGACTTACAAAAAATATTATCATAAAAAGAAAGTATTGCAGCACCTGCAGTACTTTTTTTTTGAAAACACATGGTTGAAAACCTTCATTATTTTTGTATATTCAGTTGATCTTAATTCAATTGTAAAACTGAATATCATGAAACTCTCCAGCCTTAAACAAAGAACAGTTTCCGTACTTCTGATCCTAACAGTTTTTATATTTTCTGCCTCAGGACAGGCTGATACAACCTACTGGAAGCGCACAGGGCAGGCAACCCTGAACCTGAGCCAGGTTTCGTTATCGAACTGGGTAGGTGGTGGTAAAAGTTCTGCATCAGGAATAAGCCGTTTCGACTATAATGCCATTTATGAAAAAGACAGGATGCAGTGGGACAATACAATTAAAGCAGGGTATGGGTTATTGAAAGAAGAAGGCAGCAGTGTAATCAAGAATGAGGATATCCTTGAGCTTAACTCTAAACTGGGTTATAGGCTCAATGAAAATAATCTTTTCTATTCCAGTTTTCTGAACTTCACAACACAGTTCGCCCCAGGCTACAGGTATCCTGATACTTCAAATAAAATCTCGGATATACTGGCACCTGCTTATATCACAATTGCGACAGGTATCGATTATCAGCCGTCAGAATCGTTTTCAATATTCTTTACACCCCTTTCGGCCAAGTTTACGATTGTTGCCGATGATTCGCTTTCCAATGCCGGGGCTTTTGGAGTTGAGCCAGGTGAAACGTTCAGAGCTGAAATGGGAGCAACAGCAAAGTTTGAATACAAAGCGACAATCATGCCGAATGTTGACCTTAATACAGACCTGAGCCTGTTTTCGAATTATTTCGATCAATTCGAAAATGTGGATGTAAACTGGGATGTTATTCTGAACATGAAAATCAATACATTCCTGTCAGCGAGTTTCAGCACAACACTGATTTATGATCATGATATCCTTATTCCAGTTGATGACCAAGGGAATATGGGCAGAAGGGTCCAGTTGAAACAGGTTCTGGGCGTGGGTTTCAGTTACAGGTTCTAGAAGGGGACGATGGTACTGCTACCATCTGCCACCTGCACCGCCACCGCCGAAGCTTCCGCCTCCAAAACCTCCGAAGCCACCCCTTCCTGATGAAAAATTACCAAATGACCCGGGATGGGACCTTCCGCCCGACAGTAATCCCATGGCAAGCCAGAACGGGAGGCTTTTACCGGGAGAGTATACCTTCCGGCTGCGGCCACGCAAAATGGGCAGAATGACAAAGAAAATAAAGAAGAAAACAAGGAAAGGAATGATGCTGCCGCTTTCGCGGGCATAATTTTCTTTGTAATATTCGGCAGTATACTCACCACGGGTAATGTCCATAATCACATTGATACCACTGGTAAGTCCCTGGTAATAGTTGTTCTGACGGAAGTGAGGGATGATTTCAGTATCGATAATGGCTCCGTTGACAATTGCATCGGGCAATACATGCTCAAGGCCATACCCTGTGGCAATATAGATTCTTCCATCATCACCAGTGGTTTTGGGTTTAACCAGGATGACCAGTCCGTTGTTGTTTCCTTTTTGCCCTACACCCCAATTTTCGCCCAGCCGCACGGCATAATCTCCCGGATCATATCCTTCAAGGTCGGGGACAGTCACAACAACGATTTGAGTTGAGGTTTCCTGTGCAAACTTAACCAGCCTGTTTTCCAGCTGCTGGTTTTCCGACTGGTTCAGGATTCCGGCAAAATCGTTAACAAGACGCGGAGGGTTTGGACGCTCCGGTATTTCAGCCATTATGGCAGTTGAAATAATTAATGCAACAAAAAGGAATATTATTTTTTTCATTTTCTTATCCAAAAGAGATTTCGTCTGAAAGTTCATTCACGTCGTCGCTGTTCCAGGGGAAATGTTGTTTGAGCTGTTCTCCTGCCATGATTATCCCTGTTGATAATCCTTCAGTAAATTTTCCTTCCCTGAAATAGCCGGTCATTACTTCCTTAATATTCTCCCAGAAATCATCAGAAACTTTCAAATTGATTCCTGCATCGCCTAAAATTGCAAACTGATGGTCCTCGAGAGCCAGGTAAAAAAGAACGGCATTACGGAGCTCTGTCTTATGCATTTCCAGCTGTTCGAACCAGTATGCTGCCCTGTCGAGTACGTCTTCCTTGCAATGTTTTTCGATATGCACCCGTATTTCGCCCGAGGTATTGAATTCGGCCGCACGGATGGCATTTTTTATCTGAAGCTTTTCCTTTTCTGAAAAATACTTTCTGACATTCATTTGTGTATGGGTTTAGAATTGCACTTCCGGAGCCCTGTCAGCTCCTGCTTGTGCCTCGAAATAGTTTTTCTTGTCAAAGCCAAACCAACCGGCATATACAGTCTGGGGGAACTTCCTGATATAGGCATTGTAAGCCTGTGCGGTTTCATTGAATTTACGCCTTTCCACTGCAATCCGGTTTTCTGTGCCTTCAAGCTGCGCCTGCAGGTCCCTGAAGTTCTGATTGGCTTTCAGATCGGGATATTGCTCCACAACAACCATCAGCCGGCTCAACGCCGATGACAGGCCAGCCTGTGCCTGGTTGAACTGTTCAATTGCCTGGGGAGAAAGGTTTTCTGCATCAACATTCACTGAAGTAGCCTTTGCGCGTGCCTCCACTACCTCAACCAAAGTTTCCTGCTCGTGGTTTGCATAGCCTCTGACTGTATTAACGAGATTTGGTATTAGATCGGCACGGCGCTGGTATACATTTTCTACCTGCGACCATTGGGAAGTTACCTGTTCTTCCAACTCAACCATACGGTTATAGCCACATCCTGATAAAAGATATCCTGCAGCTCCAAGTATTAAAATCAATACGCTCTTCTTCATCTTTTAGAATTTTAATAAGCCCAAATTTCATTATAAAAAACAAATAAATGGTTAAAGTTTTCGGGGAAAGGGCTGTTTTTACCGTTAGAATTTACATATCAAAAGGCAAGCCATTGAAAAAGACCTGCCTATTTGACCTTTTTTTACATGGCAAGACAGGAAGAAATCGGAAAGTTTAGGAAAAGAGCAGTGAGTAAGGTCTCTGGATCTCTCGTTTTAACTCATCCACCCCTATGTTCCTGTTCTTCCTGATGGTTTCATGTCCTTCAAAAAATACCAGAATTGTAGGGGCAGTAAATATGCGGTATTGTCCGGCTATCCCGGGAAGCTTAGTGGAATCGATGTAGAGTGGCATCAAAAGGGGGAATTCTTCCTGCACCAGCGCATTTATTTTTGGTTTTAGCACTTTGCAAACCTGGCACATATCTGTAGAAAAATATACAAGCAGAGCCTGCTCTGTTGATACAAGCTGCTCAAACTCCTTTAATGTGATTACCTCCCTGAACATAGCAAAAAAAATCCGGTTTAATAATATCCGTACCGGAGCATCACCAGGGTGCATCCTTCAACTGCTTCAATGCCTGCTGCTTCCAGTTTTTTCTTTAAGGTGTCACTTTCAGTACCTGGATTGAAAATAACCCTTTGAGGCTTCAGTTCAAGCAGCCAGTTATGGTATTCATGCTGGTGTGCAGGGCCAACATAAAGTGTGACAGTATGAATCTCATCATGAACCGGAAATGTGGTTTGAATTGGTATGCCATCAACAGAACCTTCACGTTTTGCAAGTCCAATAACTTCATGGCCATATTCAGCAAGCAATTTCATTGCCTTGTTTGAATAGCGCTCGGGTTTGATGCTGGCCCCGATTACAAGCGTCTTTTTCTTGTATGTACTTTTTGTTTCCATTTCAATATACAAACTGATTTTCAGATTAAATTCTGAAAATAACCTTACGGGTGTCTAAATAACACCAGCCGATATTTGAATGTTGAGTGAAGGTTGTTTCAGCCTTGCTTTTTCTCCAGAAGCACAACTGCCAGTGCGGAGATTCCTTCCTGCCTGCCTTCAAACCCCAGTTTTTCGGTAGTAGTGGCCTTAACCGAAACCATGTCGGTTTCAATATCAAGTATCTCAGCCATTACTTTTTTCATTTCGGGGATGAATGGTTTCAGTTTTGGCTTTTGGGCACTGATTGTGGAATCGATATTAATAATCTGGTAGCCTTTTTCGGATATGAGTTTATAGGTTTCTTTCAACAGGATTTTACTGTCGATATCCTTATAATCCTCAGAGGTATCCGGGAAATGGGTCCCTATATCCCCAAGGCTTAAAGCACCAAGGAGTGCATCGCATATTGCATGAATCAGCACATCACCATCGGAATGTGCAATGGTACCTTTGCTGTGTGGAATTAATATACCGCCAAGCCACAGGGTTTCTCCTTCAGCCAGGCGGTGCACATCAAAGCCTTGTCCAATCCTGTACATGTCAGCGCTGGTTACTGAAAGCCTCAACGTCAAAGGAAAGGGTAAAACGCAAAGTATTTTCCAGCGGGTGATTTCTTTGTGTTGGCAGCAGATAGGAAAAATCAAGAGCGAAAACATTCATCCTGAAACCTGCACCTGCAGTAAGGAATGTTCTGTTCCCCTTATTTTCATGTTCATAGAAGTAGCCTGCACGAAGGGCAAACTGCTTATTGTACCAGTATTCAACACCCAATGAGAAGTTAATCTCCTGGAGTTCTTCCTTCAGTCCTCCGGGGGCATCGGTAAATGAGGAGAAAACTCCGGCAATAACCGATTTGTCGCTATTGATTCCGCCAGGGTAAATGATTGCACCATCCTCATACATTGTTGTATCAACCGGAGGTGTAGGAACCAGCAGTTTGTTGGCTTCAAAAGCAAAGGTGAATGTGTTGTACTCATCAAGCTCAGTAGTGTATGCTGCACCCAGTTTCAGCATTGTGGGTATAAAATCCTTTATTTCTCCGTCGGTGTATGAAATTTTAGCACCTATGTTCTGAATATTGATACCGGCTGAAAAAATGTTGTCTCTCCTGTTTGCCCTGAAGTTATTGTAATAGTAAAAGGCAACATCGGCAGCAAATGAATTTCCGGGTTTTGATTCAACTCCGTTAATCAGCTGGCCTCCTGTTAAGTCGGAGCGGATATACCTTACTGCAACTGCACCTGAAAATACCTCAGAAAGCAACCTTGAATACCCAAGGTCAAAGGCAAATTCATTGGGGCTTTGCTGTCCCATGAATTCCCCCATATCGCTGGTGAATACAATATCACCAAGTGAAAAATAGCGGAGGGAACTGCTGACAGTCTGCACATCATCAATTTTTTTATAACCAACCAGGTATGCCAGGTTGATGTCATCGACCAGGGCTCGCAGCCATGGAGAATAGGAGAGGCTTACCCCCATATCGCTATCCATGAATACATATTTGGCAGGGTTCCAGTGCTGGGAACTTAAGTCGGGGGTAGTTCCTACCCCGGCATCTCCCATACCACCCGCTCTTGAGTCGGGAGTGATTGAAAGAAATGGTACGGCAGTTGTAATGGTATTGGCACCTGAAGTTGTTGCCTGTCCATGAACAATTGCTGTTGCTGCTGCTACAAACGCGATTACCAGAAGAAAACGTAATTTAATCATAATCATTTATAAAAATGGAGCTGCAAATATACACTATTGTGAATAATGCAACAATTAAACTAAAAACAGAGAACGCAGGTTTGGGTCAAAAAGTACTTCTGCAGTCAAAATTTAACGTGCAACAATCATTTTTCCGGTTTTAGAGGTTATTGCCCCTTCAACCGACTGGGCTGTGACGCGGTACATATAAATTCCGCTTCTCAGAACAACCTTTGCATCATTTAAATCCCATCGGACAGGGGTGCTTGCATTCCCGTTGGAACTAACCATTGTCGTGAAATAATCCACCCGCTGTCCAGTCTGATCAAAAATTTCAAAAACTGTTTGAAGAACAGCATCAGCCTGATTATGTTCAAACCTGAAGAAAGTAAAATCCTTTACCGGATTAGGATAGTTAGTAACATCAGAGATAAAAAATTCTCCTCCTACTTCAAATTCAATGGTGGCTTCAGTCGAATTATTTGCAACATCCCAGGCTTTGAGGGTAAGGGTATGTTTTCCCAATGACAGGTTTTTTAAAGGAAACCTGACTGTGCCACGCGTATAATCACCCATTTCCGACTGATAAAAATTATTCAGAACCATTACATCTGAATAGTCATCGTCAAGAACGGCTGTAATGTCATGTCCGATACCTGTGCCTGTCATATTAATGCCATTTTCATCAGAAAGCACTGCAATCAGAACAGGATTCCGGCTAACTTTATCTCCCTGTCTGAAATCAGGAGTGTCAAGGTAAAGCTCTATTTCAGGTCCCTGATTGTCGGTGATGCCAGTTGCCGAGCCACTGATAATGAAATTTTCAAATGCTCCTCCGGCATCAGTTTCTCCGTTATCGGCATAATATACAATTTTGCCGAAACCGGTTTTGTAGGAAATATCCTTTGGCAAAACAAAACTAAAGCTAAATTCACCGTTCTTAACTTCTGCAACACCCTTGAAAATGATGTTCTCCTGGACTGCAAATTCCATGGGAGTTTCTCCGGCGTTGCCGCGGGTTTTTTTCATGGCTGCCTTATCATAAACAATGGGAATTATCTTTCCATTGAAGTTGCTGAGCCTGTTATCATGGCCATCTGCAATAAAGCCAGAGATAGTCACTTTCTGAAGCGCCCCAAGTGTATCGGGTTTATCAGTTACATCATGTCCGTTAATTGCTGATGTAATTACCTTATGCTTTGGGTAGGCCAGTCGCATGGCAGGATTCGCCAAAAGGCTGAAGCTTCGTTTATTGATGCTGCTGAATGTATTTATTTTAGCGAGGCGCATAATGTCGCCCATCCTTAAATATTCCCCATTCCCGTTCTTGCTGAAAGCATAGTTGTAAAAACTGCGGCTTAACAACAGGTTGCTGTATGCATAAACGAGCCTTGTGGTTGAAAACAAACCAATGCTGCCACCGTTGGGATTGAACAAGACATATTCTCCTGCCGAGGTTATATCAGCATCAAACCGGCTGAATTCACATGTGGCAGTTACAAAAATGAAAAGCTTGTCATAGTTCGACCAGGAATTGATATGGCTGATGTCAATCACCTTTTCATCGGCAATCCACCTGGCATTTGCATGTCCGATATAATTGAGCAGAAGGATACCATCTTTAATCCTCTGATTGATTGCTGCTGTTACATCGGGATAGCTTTCTCCTCCCGGACCGGTAATCTGACGATAGGCATCGAAATATATTTTATCGGTTATGAATTCAGGATGATTCTGGTTGATTTTAGTGGCCATCTCTTCCGAATCCCTCATGTGAATATTTCCATCTTCATCATCACCAATAAATGACACAATATTTCTCCAGTTGCCAAGCGCTTGCTGTGAATGGTAATCATGAATTTTCTTAATGGCAAGGCTGGCCTCAAATGTTGTTGATGCAGGGATACGGCCAATTCCCAAATCAATAGCTCCGGCAAGTACACTTTCACCCGGATCAAGAATTACAAAATAATCATCAGTCACAAATGATTCGGTATGATTGAGCGAATTCTCCGACTGATAAGTAGGTATGAATGACAGGCTGCCGGGATTGATATTTCTGTTGTCGTAGCTGCCGTCACCAAAAAGAAGGACATATTTCAGCCCTTCGTTCCGGTCGTAAAACATTTTGATGAAATTTCTGATGCCTGTGGCATCTTTATTCCCGGAACTGAATTCATTGTAAACTTCCCCTGCTGAAACCACTTCAACCTTCATCCCATCGTTTGTGCGGTGGAACTGAGCAAGCTCATCAGCCTGCTTCAGGAAGTTCTGATGCGCTATAATCAGAAATTCCGGAGTGGACAGCGCATGCAGGTTTTGATTCTCAACTTCACCTTCTATTTCGGGCTCTTTAAAACTGCCGTTCGGACTGAAGGCAACATACTCCCTGAGGCTTTCAGCTGACTGTTTCCCTGAAACCATATTCCCATTCATCTTTACAGGGACCTCCTTTACGTTTGTCACATCGGTTACATCCCATACCTTTAAATCGCCGGCTGTTGCTTCTATGGAAAAACCCAGGATGTTTCCTGTACCTGCTGATAGCAGATCTCTGAAAAACAATGGCTGATTGCCCGGTTTCAATTTCCTCCGGTAGTTTACGATGATATAATCGAGCCAGGCTTCAGGAGATGAGCCGCTTCCGTTATATCGGAGATTCAAATTCAGGGTTCCTGATGAAGCTGCCATTGTAAATGATGATAGCCTGTCCTGTGCGTGCCACCCGGCATTGTCTGACATATTTACCCTTGGGAAATCAATTTTTCCAAGGGAAGCCTGACCTGCCTGTACCTGCATTTCAGATGTCACAGAAGAACGGGCTGCAGCCTTAATCCTGATATTTATTTCTGTTGAACTTTCAGCATCTGTGATGGGAAAGCTGAAACTGCGTGAGGTTCCGTGTCCGAATTTTTCTCCGTACCATTGTTTCCCTGACTGGAGCAGATTTACTAAATTATTTTCATGCATCAGGTATTCATCAAATGCAGAGATTGAGTGGGTGGCTGAGCCCTGTTCTTCGGGCAGTATTTCAATAGATTTTGCAGTCCCCGATTCAGTTAAAAAGAAATGTCCCTTTCTGGTGTAATCATGGACATGTCGCTGCAAAAACTTGCCCGCAGCATCAGGTTTCCATTCCACCAACCCCGGTGAATAAAAGAATATGCAGTCGGTTCCGTTGTTCTTTCCGTGCCAAATAGCCACCTGGGGCAGATCATCGTAATTTATATTCCCCGGATCTTCTGACAGGATTGTCCCTCCTGCTCCATATACCTTAACCTGGGCAGGGTTTGAAAACCCCCAGCCCGATAATTTGGAATAAGGTATCCTGTAGATCCCTTTTTCTTCGGTGCTGATTTTAACCCACCTGCCTTCCCTCAGGACTGATTCATTTTTCCATTCATAAGGTGCAGCAACTGCCGATTTGAGTATGACAGGGATTTGTTTCAGCTCAAATCTCTTCAGGAGCAATATTTTATTGTTGCTTTTTATTACAGCAGGCACCTGGATTTCTATCCTGTGTGTTCCGCCGGATACCAGACGTAATTTTTTGATTTTTATCTGGGAAGGGAAATCAACATCTGACAGCGAATCGGGATTCAGCTCTGTTTCTTCAAATACCGGATTCTCTATTACAAACTGGAAATCCTGCGAAGGAATTTTAAGGATATAGTGTTTAAAAAAAACCGGAACAGCAGAGCCGGGTGTTACATAAGCTGCATTGTCAAATGTATAGCCTAATTTATTCCCTTCCAGGTTTGATTTTTGCCAGTCAAGCACAACAATTTCGTTGTGCACATCGTTTGCAGTGAAACCTGTGATAAAAATCAGGAGCAATATGTATAATTTCTTCATTAAAAAGTGCCAAAAGTTAATAAATGATAAAACGGGCGTTGAAAATAATTATTGCAGTTGGATATCATTTACAAGAAAACATTTATTTTTGACAAATGACAGGCAATTTTAAGTGCCTGCTTATAAAACCTGAAAAAAGTAAATACAAAAGGCAATAACAGCACATCCAAATCAGTTATAATGTGTGACAATCAGGAAAGACATGAAAAATACTAAATTACTGAAGCTAAAAACAATGTCAATATTGTTTTTGGCAATTATCTTTTCCGGATGCGGATTATTTCGCCGGAGCTCTGAAACTTCCCGCACAACAGGGTGGGAATTTAATTCTGAGGAAACCGGTAATATTCCTTATCAGGCCGGCTATGAACAGCAAGTTGGCCCAGGTCTTGTATTCATCCAGGGAGGAACTTTTACAATGGGTAGGGTTGAACAGGATGTCATGTACAAATGGGACAATCATCCGAGAAGGGTTACAGTTGCTTCTTTTTATATGGATGAAACTGAAATTTCAAACCAGGATTACAGGGAATTTGTACATTGGTTAACAAGGGTATACCCCAACGACAGGCAAAAAATAAATGCCGCATTGCCTGATACAACCCTTTGGCGCAGTGAGCTTGCCTATAATGAACCCTATGTGAATAACTATTTCCGGCATCCGGCATATAGTGATTATCCGGTTGTAGGAGTTAACTGGGAACAGGCGAATGACTACTGCAGGTGGAGAACTGACCGTGTCAATGAAAAAATTCTCGTGAACAGGGGCATTCTGCAGCATGATAATTCACAGTCGGGAGAGAATGTTTTCACAACCGATACATACCTGGCCGGCCTTTATCAGGGGACAGCCGGAAGAAATCCGCAGCAGGTCAGAAGAGAAGATGGTATTTTGCTGCCAAACTACAGGCTCCCAACCGAAGCTGAATGGGAATATGCCGCCTATGGCCTTATTGGCAATACCGACGGTGAACTGTTGACCGACCGTCGTCTTTATCCATGGGACGGTGCGTACCTGAGGAAAGAGTCGCGCAGGGAAAAAGGCAGGTTGCGTGCCAACTTTGTCAGAGGCCGCGGTGACATGATGGGTATGGCTGGTGCTTTAAATGATAATGCTGATATTACGGCACCGGTATTTTCTTACGATCCCAATGATTATGGTCTGTATTGTATGGCAGGTAACGTCAATGAATGGGTAGCTGATGTGTATCGTCCGTTGTCTTTTCTCGATGTGGAAGAATTCCAGCCTTTCAGGGGAAATGTGATAACTGAGTACCGCAGAGGTCAGGATGGCCAGTTGCTTCGTGACCAGTATGGTGAACTTATCAGGGATACTATTGCTGATTACCGTAACTACAGGGATGGCAGCGCTGATTCGCAGATGCTTGAAACAGGTGACTGGAATGCCCAGGAAGGTAGAAGAACTGCCGATATGTACATCCAGGATGATCGTCCAGGTTATTTTTCTTCTGCTATAAATGATGAAGTAAGGGTTTATAAGGGTGGGTCATGGAAAGATCGTTCCTACTGGCTTGTACCCGGAACCCGCAGGTTCCTTCAGCAGAACAGGGCTCAGAATGACTTAGGCTTCCGGTGTGTAATGGACCGTACAGGAAGTCCGCAGGGATTCTAGATAAAAATATTGCACTGATTGAAAGGGTGGCTCTTTATGATATTACCCGTTGTACCCTGAAATTTTTTCAGGGTCTTTTTTTTAATTGAATTCATATTTTTAAATCTGGTGTTTACTTTCAACTATTCCACAGTCAATGACAATACAAAAATTATACGCGCTCTTTTTAAAGTATCCGGCAGTTGAAACCGATAGCAGAAAGGATTTAAAAGGAAGTATTTTCTTTGCCTTAAAGGGCGATAACTTCAATGGAAATCAGTTTGCCGCCCAGGCAATTGATAAGGGCGCTGTGTATGCCGTTATTGATGAAGCAGAATACTCCATTGATGATCGCACAATCCTTGTTGATAATGTGCTGGAAACGCTTCAGGAACTTGCATTGTACCACCGCCGGCAGCTGGGCACTCCCATACTGGGTATTACCGGGTCAAACGGAAAAACTACCACCAAGGAACTGATTGCTGCTGTGATGTCGGCTAAATACAGGATTACTTGTACCCAGGGTAACCTGAACAACCATATTGGCGTACCGCTCACCCTGCTGGGGATGAATGAACAAACGGAATTCGGTATCGTGGAAATGGGGGCAAACCATGGGGGTGAAATAGCCATTCTCTGTTCACTTGCTGAACCTGATTATGGCATTATAACAAATATAGGTAAAGCCCATCTCGAAGGTTTTGGGTCCTTTGAAATGATTAAAAAGACAAAGGCTGAACTGTATGATCATGTGAAAAGCAAAAATGGAACCCTGTTTTACAACCAGGATAACCCGATTCTTCTTGAACTTATTGGTAACTACAGCAACAGGATTGGATTTGGAAAACAGGATGCCTGGCTGACCGGTCAGCCGCATCAGGTTGCCCATTTTATCCATGCTGATGTCAGTTTCCCTGAAGGGGTGTCCGAAATCAAAACAAATCTGACAGGCAGCTACAACTTCGAGAATATCATGGCTGCTGCATGTATCGGAAAGTATTTTGAAGTTGAAACAGAAAAAATCATCGATGCCATTCAGAATTATATACCCCGGAACAACCGCTCACAGCTGCTCGACAGGAATAACCTGAAAATAGTAATGGATGCTTACAATGCCAATCCTACAAGCATGAAAGCATCCATTGAAAGTTTTATATCGGTATTCCCGTCACCACGGTATCTTATACTTGGCGATATGCTGGAACTGGGAGAACAGTCTGTACAGGAGCATATCGCTGTACTCAGGTATGTTCAATCGCACAATTTCGAAGGGGTATACCTTGTGGGACCTGTTTTTGCAGAGGCATCCGCAGATTTTTCTTACATTAAATTTCAGGATAGCAATGCACTAATACAATATTTTAAGTCTGAACCAATCGGTTCTGGTGCCGTACTTGTAAAAGGTTCCCGCGGAATAAAGCTCGAAAGTGTAGTCGAATATCTTTAGTTGTTCATTGGTTTTTTCACCTTCAGAACATCTTCGATGGCTTTTTCAAAGGTTGATTTTGGCAAAGCCCCCATGGCCATCTGCGGCTGCCCGTCAACAGGTACAAACAGCAGTGATGGTATGCTTTGTATGCCAAACATTCCTGCCAGCTCCTGTTCCTGCTCGGTATCTACTTTATAAATGACAAGCTTGTTGCCATATTCCTGCTGCAGTTCTTCAAGTACAGGCGCTACCATTTTGCACGGTCCGCACCAGTCGGCGTAGAAGTCAATCAAACAAGGGACTTCTCCCTCATATTTCCATTCCTTGTTTTCTTCGAAATTAAAAACCTTCTCTTTAAATGTCTGTTTAGTCAAATGTTCCAACATATGCTTATGATTTATATAATTAATATATCTAAATATCTAAATACGTATAGTCAAATTTAATGCCAATCATAACTTAAAGGATTAGATTAATTTTTAGTTCAAATAATTGTAATTTTGTCACAAATTTTAACAAAACTGGCAGTAGTGGAACGATGTTGATAATCATTTGTCAGTATAAAGCGATAACATGCTGAATAATAAAATATTTGAAGTCATTTCGACGGTTGCTGACATGATGAACCAGGATACCTTTGTCATTGGGGGATATGTCAGAGACCTTTACCTCAAACGTACCTCAAAGGATATCGATATTGTTACCATTGGAAGCGGGATTGAACTTGCAAAAAATGTTGCTGCCAGGCTGTCACCCAACATCAGGGTGAATGTTTTTAAAAATTTTGGTACTGCCCAGTTAAACTACAAGGGATTCGATATCGAATTTGTAGGTGCAAGAAAAGAATCATACCGCAATGATTCACGAAAACCACTTGTTGAAGACGGTACCCTGGAAGATGACCAGAACAGACGTGATTTTACAATCAATGCCCTTGCTCTTGGGTTGAACCGAAATAACTACGGAGAACTGCTTGATCCTTTCAATGGAATAAATGATTTGAAGCAGAAGATCATCAAAACCCCACTTGATCCCGATATTACATTTTCTGATGATCCCCTCAGGATGATGCGTGCCGTAAGATTCTCAGCACAGCTTGGTTTTGAAATTGAGGCAAAAACCCTCCAGGCACTTGCAGATAACAGGGAAAGAATCAAAATCGTTTCGGCCGAGCGGATTAATGATGAGCTGAACAAGATTATCCTTTCTCCGAAACCTTCAGCCGGATTTAAAATTTTGGACGAAACAGGTTTGCTGAAACTTATTTTCCCTGAATTAATGCTGCTGAAAGGAGTGGATGTTGTGGAAGGTACCGGACACAAGGATAATTTCTACCATACCCTTGAGGTGCTTGACAGGATTTCCTGGCACACCGGGAACCTCTGGCTGCGCTGGGCGGCTATTCTTCATGATATTGCCAAGCCGGCTACCAAGAAGTATGTTGAGGGACAGGGCTGGACATTTCACTCCCATAATTTCATAGGGGCCAAAATGGTTCCCCGCATTTTTAGCCGGCTTAAACTTCCTCTGAATGAAAAGATGAAGTATGTGCAAAAACTTGTGATGCTTCATATGCGGCCCATTGTTTTGTCAGAAGATGAAGTTTCCGACTCTGCCGTCAGAAGGCTTCTGTTTGAAGCCGGTGATGATATTGATGATCTCATGACACTTTGCGAGGCTGACATTACCTCAAAAAATCCTGCCAAAGTTCAAAGGTATATGAAGAACTTCACAATTGTCAGGCAGAAACTGAAGGAAATCGAAGAAAAGGATGCCATAAGAAATTTTCAGCCTCCGGTTTCAGGAGAAATCATTATGGAAACTTTTGGGATTACCCCGGGAAAGGAGGTCGGCATCATCAAGGATGCAATCAAAGAGGCTATCCTTGAAGGAGAAATTCACAATGATTATGATCAGGCATACGGCTATATGCTCCGGAAAGCTGCAGAGCTGGGACTGACCCCCTTATCTAAGGGTTAGCTGCCAGTTTCAGCAATACAGGCAGGTGGTCACTGAATCCTCCGTTGTACCTGAACCCGTTGTATGTGCGTTTAATCCGTCTGCCTCCGTAGGTGATATCCTCTTCCAGCAGAAAATGCATGTCAGCAATACTGGCCCAGTTTGCCCGTGTGTAAATTTTGTTTGCTTCATTGAGCAGGGAGCCCGAAACAATGAACTGGTCAAAAACCGACCATTGCGACTGGTATTTAATCGTTTTGATCTCCCTTTTCATCCATGGGTAAGAAAGGTTGTACAACTTTTCTTCCGACGGTACACCCTGCAACGGAAGTGCCTCAAGCACCTGGCTGAGGCTCTTGTCATCAGGCTGATCATTAAAGTCGCCTGTGATGATGATCCGCGGGTTCCTGTATTTTTTCTGAAGCTTTTCAACTTCCACCCGAAGCGTCCGGGCTGCAAGTTCCCTGCCCGGAAGGCTTTCCAGCAATCCGCCATATCGTGAAGGCCAGTGATTGACAAAGATATGCAATGTGTCAGTCCTGTTAAGGATGCCCGATACATAAAGAATCTCCCTGGTTTTTAACTCATTCCCACCCTGGTCTCTCAGGCTGATATACTGGTAGCTGATAGGATTAAATGCGGTGGATTCATAAAGAAAAGCAACATCAATTCCCCGGTTATCGGGCGACTCCTTGTGGATGATCCGGTAGGCGTATGCTTTCAGTGGCGTAGTTTCCAGCAGCTTTTCAAGTACAAACCTGTTCTCAATTTCACACAACCCAATCATTTGGGGTGGCGAATAACCGGCTGCATTCAGCATCACTTTACTCAAGGCCAGTAATTTCCTGTTCATCCTTTTGTAGGTCCAGTGCCTGGTTCCCTTGGGTGTAAATTCTTCATCCTGTGTGTCCGGATTATCAAAAGGATCAAAGAGGTTCTCCGCATTATAGAAAAGCATACAGAACTCTGCAGGTGAATTTTGTGAGAAAATAAATGAATTCAGAAACAGCAGTAAACAGCAAAGAAGTATTTTATTTCCCGCCTTTCTTTTCAATTCGCTCAAAAGCACCCAGATCGGGCCCTTCATCTGAAAGCCTGTCCTTGTTAAGGATGTCAGCCGGGAATAATCTGCCAAACTCAATCTTGCCGATATCTTTTGCTGCAGATAAGGTATCAAGTGAGTAATTGAAGTCATTATACGGACTTACAAATTTTGGATCGAACTTTGGCCCCTTCCACACATTCCTGAAGTTATCCCTGTTGGCGGTATTAAAGGTATCGGGCATCTGGATAATGCAATGGTCAAACATGTAGTTGAAGGTGTTTTCCCCATTGTTGCCCAGCTCAATTTCTACCTGGTTGTTCCCATAGATGATGCTGTTTCCAAAGAATGCTTTCTCGAGGTTGCCATTATACACAATCTGAGAACCATCACTCCTGTCGATGACAAGGGTGTTTGAAAGCACGAGCGAAGGCGTTCTCCTTGCCCGAGAAGAATAGCCGCCCCAGTAATTGGCAATGGTTGTATGGTAAAACTCGTAGTGTCCTCCTATCAGAAGAGCTGCTGCATAAAATCCACAGTTTGCTATCACGTTGTTGTGCCCCGTTATCCTCGATTTGAGTGAAAACAGCCCGGCATAAGCCATGTTCTCTATCCGTGAATTCCTGAGTTCCAGCGTGGCATATCCTTCATTCTCTATGTTGCCTGCCTGCAGTCCTATGTTTGCATTTTTAATGACCGTATAGTTGAATTTATTTCCATGGCTGCCTGAAAACAGGATGATACCATTCCACTGGTCAGGTATATTCTTGTAAGTATCTTCCAGCCGGTCGGAAGTAAAAACAATTGGATTCTGAACGTTGCCTTCAGCCTCAACCCTTCCCCTGACATATAAACCCGCTCCCTTGTGGAAATGAATGCGAGTCCCGGGTTCAATTGTCAATACGGAGGTTGAATCTACATAGGCATAATCATAAACGAGGTATGGTTTTTCCGCAGTCCAAGTGGTGGTGCCTGTATTTTCCCTTTTTACAAGCTCAAAGTCCTGTCCGTATGCAATCAACTGTACTTTTTGCTTATTGGCATTTGTTGTAAATTCTATCGAGTCCTGTACCACCATCGGCAGGTTTTGCCCGTTGGGATCAATTGTGACTTCCACAAACACAAATACACTGTCTCTGGCGGGCACTTCAATTTCATAGGCTTCATTGCCCGCTACTCCGTTAATGTTGAGCCTGAAGTTTGAAAAATCGCCCCCGGCAACACGGATACGCGAGATCAATATATTCTCGTTGTAATTATTATAGATCCTGAAATGCTGTGTGGTTGAGCCGATTGTTGTGAAAATGGTGTCAAAGGTAACCGTGTCAGTTGAAAATTGCAGCCTTGCATCGGGCGAGCTTAAATAGCCTTCATCTTCACATGAAACAAATGCAAAGATGATTAACACAAGGGACAATATTTGAAGAAGATTTCTGAACAATTTTCAAAAATTATAAATTTACCGGGCAAATAAGTTTTATACCTGCAAATATAACTAAATCAACGTAATTATTTTAACATTTATTTGCAATTACAACTTTTTTTTACTATCGGCCTCACGATATGAAATGAAATACAATCCTGCAAGTGTCAGAAGTCCGTTTAAAATAAGCACTTCGAACCCAAACCTGTATCCCCACAAAAGCATTTCCGAATATCTTGATATCATGTAACTCACCAGCGGTGATAATATTGCAACCAGGGGTACCCACCTGTCCCTGACTTTCCTTTTCGAGTAAATACCAAATACAAATAATCCAAGTATTGGCCCGTAAGTATACCCTGCAACTGTAAAAACGGCTACAACCACACTTTCATTGCTGATGGCCCGGAATATTAAAATAACGAGTATAAGCATGACTGAGAAAAACAGGTGCACATTCTTTTTGATTTGCTTCCTTTTTTGTTCCTCATACCTGCCAATGCCAATGAAATCGACACTGAATGAAGTAGTCATTGCGGTAAGTGCCGAATCGGCACTTGAATATGCTGCAGCTGTAATCCCCAGAAGAAATGCAATACCAACCGGCAGTCCCAGATGGTTGAGGGCAATCAAAGGATATAAATCATCGGTCTTGGCCGGAATCTGCAGATTTATTTCCCCGGCAAAAACATAAAGGAGTACACCCAGGCATAAAAAAAGAAACACTGCTGCCAGAAACGACAAACTGAATACAAACATATTTTTCTGTGCCTCCCTCTTGTTTTTACAGGTAAGGTTTTTTTGCATCATATCCTGGTCCATCCCCACCATTACAATTGTAATAAACATCCCGGCAAAAAACTGCTTGAAGAAGTGATTGCCTGATCGCCAGTCCCAGAAAAAGATTTGGGAGGTTGGTTCTGAGAAAATCCTTTCTGTTAAAGTTGAAAAATTCAATCCCATGATCCTGCTGATCGATATGATCGTAAATACAACAGCGCTCACAAGAAAAACTGTCTGGATGGTATCGGTCCACACAATTGTCTTAATTCCACCCCTGAAAGTATACACCCAGATAAGTGCAATTGTCACAATCACTGTTACTGAAAACGGAATGTTAAATGCATCAAAAAAGGCTATCTGCAATACCCCTGCCACCAGGTAAAGCCTGAATGAGGCTCCGATGAGTTTTGATATCAGAAAGAAAAATGAGCCGGTCTTGTATGAGGATATGCCAAACCTGTCGCCCAGAAACGAATAAATCGATACCAGGTTCAGCCTGTAGTAAAGCGGAAGAAGTATTCCCGCCACCAGCCAGTAACCCACTATGTTCCCGAAAACAAACTGAAGATATGAGAATGCTGAATTGCCTACTTCGCCCGGAACTGAAATGAATGTTACTCCCGATAAAGTGGCTCCCACCATTCCGAAAGCTACAAGGAACCACGGTGATCGGCGGTTGGCTGTAAAAAATGCCTGAGTATCAGCGTTTCGTGACGTCAGCCACGAAATTCCCACAAGAATGAAAAAATATGCTAAGATCAGGCTTAATACCAGGTACGGACTCATAGTTATTCAAAATCAGGATAAAGTAAATACTTTTTCCTCATTTTCCTGTACTTTTCCAGTTCCGGCTGCCAGCTTTTTTCAATTTCTGCTTCGGTCATTCCCTGTCTTATCTGTGCAATCAGCCTGTCGGTACCGGCAAGGGTGTTCAGCCAGTTTTCACGGGTCAGGAACTCCTTCTCGTTCTCATACTTTTTATAAAAATCGAGAAAGAATCTCAGGGTAAATGTGGGTATTTCCTCTAACTGTCTCAAATCGGTGCCATAGCACACTTTCCCTTCATTCAGTGGTCTGACAGCAGCCTCAGGTGCTGCCCGGGGCGTAAAGGTAAAACTTCCAAGTGATGGTTTTGTCCCGCCCAGTACCTGGAAAGGAAATTCGGTTCCCCTGCCTACACTCACACTTGTTGCCTCAAAAAAACAAAGGGAAGGGTAGAGCCGTATTGACAAATCATTTGGCAGATTAGGTGACGGAGCTACCGGCAACGAATATCTTGTATCGTGGGTATAGTTTTGCACCGGAATTACTGTCAAATCGCATTGCAGTCCTTTATCAAGCCATTTCTCCCCGTTAATCATCAGTGCAAGTTCACCAACTGTCAGCCCGTGAACTACCGGGATGGGGTGCATGCCCACAAACGATTTGTATTTTGGCTGAAGGACAGGCCCCGCTATGTAGTCGCCGTTTGGATTGGGCCGGTCAAGTACGATAAGCGGCTTGCCATTTTCGGCACAGGCTTCCATCACCAGGTGCATTGTTGAAATATAGGTATAAAACCGGGCGCCCACATCCTGGATATCGAAAATCACCACATCAAGTTCGTGCAGGTGTTCAGGCAACGGTTTTCTTGTTGTGCCGTAAAGAGATATTACAGGGATGCCTGTCTTCTGATCAACGCCGTCTTTTATGATTTCTCCCTCCAGTGCATTGCCCCTGAAGCCGTGCTCCGGAGCAAGTATTTTTGTTACCTGGACCCCCTGCTGAAGAAGAAAATCAATCAGGTGGATATCGCCTGCATTGGAGGTATGGTTTACGACCAACCCTGCTTTTCCCTTAAGGAGATGCAGGTATTTTTCAGGTTGTTCAGCCCCTGTTTTAAGCGGGGAAGATGCATTGCCACTACATGACAAAGTGAGGAGCAATGTGGCAAGTATGGTAGTTGGAATAAGCATTTCTTTTTTTTATTATAACTGATTAACAGGTCAATAATTGTCTGCTCCCTGAATATTATTTTGCTTTTCCGAAAGGGACTGTGAAGCCCAGCCAGGGTAATGCAATAAATGTTCCGGTGTCGGTTCCTACCGGGATAAACAACCCAAAATCAAGGGCTGCCCTTTTGATTATCCAGCGGGCACCTCCGCTTATCATTCCCCCTGATTCCCCGTCGAACCCTATATGATAATTCTCGGAAATAAAATACCAGGTGGGTGAAATCCTCAACATGATGCCCAGATTCAGCAGGGGAGAAGATGCCCATTCGGTACCTGCAAAACCATACCCCAATCCCATACTGATGTTCTGATCGGGAGATCCGAATGTGGAGGTACCGTAAACGATTCCAAAACCTGTATCACTTGCTCCAACTATTGTCCCAAGCAATGCTCCTATGCCAATATTCACTTTGTTTTCTACTGCAGGGATTGAAAATTTAGGTGTCAGGAATACAGGTGTGGCTGTACCTTCAATCAGAAACAGGGGTATGATGCCTCCACCGATTGAAAAATTATCAGTAACCCCATAGGCAAACTGGTTCCACAACACCCAGATGTTATGGTAATATCCTTCTCCTTTTTTTAGCCCGTAACCATTGGGCGACCAGAAATACCTTGTTGATTGCGCGTTCTCAAACCATATCCTTCCGTCTTTGATACGGTCGGGTTCAATGACACTTCTGTATCTGATGTTTCTTTTGAGCAACGAAATTTCACCAATATCCTGCACCAGGAGAACTATCTTTTCATCATCTTCCTGAACCAGTTGTCCGGAGAATTTATTGCCGTCGGTTGTTTCAATCTGTAAAATTGTCCCTCCTGAAGGAATCTGGGCCGTTGATGACAGGCAGTATGACATTGCAATGAAAAGAAGCACAATGATTCTGACACGATTCATAATTCAGGTTATTAAGTTTACAGTCAATCTATGCAAAAAACCGATTGATCAATCAGTGGTGCTTATGTTTTTTTTGTGGTTCTTTATTTATAGGTTTTGCATGTCTCTTCTGCCCTGATGACCCTTTATTTTTTGATTTAAAATTTCTTCTTGCCTGGTTCCTGATTGCCCTGACCGGCTTCCACTCGGGCCCTTCACCTAATTTTTCAGGTAACGGGAGTTTAATGATTTCCCTTTCAATCAGTTTTTCTATCTGGTAAAACTTACCCATGTCAGCTTCACTTATCAGGGTCAAGGCCACACCGGTGGCATCGGCCCTTGCAGTACGCCCTACCCTGTGCACATAATCCTCGGCATCATGCGGTACGTCGTAGTTGATAATCAGGTTGATTTCCTTGATGTCGATGCCCCGGCTCAGTACATCTGTGGCAACAAGTATTCTTGTTCGTCGTGCCTTAAAGCCCTGAAGTACATTTTCCCGTTCAGTTTGTTCCAGGTCGGATGAGATAGGTTCAACCGACAACTTATTCCTCTGAAGTGACCTTGCAAGTTCTGTTACCTTCTTTTTTGTTGAACAAAATATCAGGATACTGTTGTAGTCGGGTTTATCGGCCAGAAGATGATTAATAAGACCAATTTTCTGATTTTCATAGCAGAGATAGGCAGCCTGCAGTACACCCTCGGCAGGTTTCGACATGGCGATGTTTATCTCTGCAGGTTTAACAAGTATCTTTGATGTAAGCGTCCTTATCTTCGGCGCCATTGTGGCACTGAACATCAGGGTCTGTCTTTCTTTGGGAAGAAAAGAAATAATCTTCAGGATGTCATCATAGAAACCGATGTCGAGCATTCTGTCGGCTTCATCGAGAATCAGATATTTAATTGTATCGAACTTTACATACCCAAGGTTCAGGTGTGCAATCAATTTGCCAGGAGTAGCAATCACGATATCTGCACCCTGCGTCAGGGCACGCTTTTGCTGCCCCCAGTCATCGCCGTCGCTGCCTCCGTAGATGGCTATCGAATGGATGCCAAGCCCGTATGCGATGCCCTGCACCTGCTGATCGATCTGCATGGCCAGTTCCCTTGTCGGAACCAGTATAAGTGTTGTGGTTTCGCCAGCAGGATGTTCAAGTATCATGTCAAGTACCGGAATGACAAATGCAGCTGTTTTGCCTGTACCTGTCTGTGCACAGGCTATTAAATCACGACCGGCCAGAATTTCAGGAATTGCCATTTCCTGGATGGGGGTGGTATTTTTAAACCCCATGTATGATATCGCATCAAGTATATCGTCGTGTACTCCTAATTCGGAAAATTTCATGTATATAATATGGTGTATATGATTTCATTTGCAAAGTAAATGAAAATTAATCATTTTCCTGCAGTTACATACTATGCATTTATCGTACCAATTCAGATACAATTGTATTTATATGTGAAAAACTGCAGGCAAAGGCTTTTTATCAATTCATTTATGCCTGCCTGATGAGCTTGTATTCGTCCCATTTAAAATCTCTTAAAAAAGCAAGTGCTTTTTGTGCCCCCAGCAGAAAAAGTTGTTTTTTCTTTTCATCACTCATCTTGAAATTAAGCCAGTTAAAATCAACATCGGCATCAATGAAGCAGATAATTTTTCTGTAATCAGGGTTCTGGAGCAGAAACTCATTGTCTGAATCATGACGCATGGTGCTGACGATGGAACCAATAAACCCGCCCAAATCATCAACATTTGCACATTCTCTCCTGTATGAACTGAGCTTTACCCCAAATGTAGGCTTCCTTGGAACCCTCCGGGGTGTGGCATGAAAAACATTGATCGGGAAATTTGAAATCAGTCCTCCGTCTACAAATTTCACTTTCTCAGGGATTGTGCCATAGTAGTTTGCAGTATTTATCCAGTTCATGTCGGCTGGTTTTCCAGCACCGGGAATATCTTTTATTTCAAAGGGAATGAAAAAGAAGGGTATCGACATTGAGGCCCTTACCATTTTTGCAGGCGATACTTCACCCATCCTTTCTCCCCAGTAAAGGTGCCCCATGCCGGGGAATAATACTTTTGTCTGGGTTGTAATATCGGCAGCTATAATATAAATTTTCGCCGTTTCGTCATCAAGGGGCTCCCCTGTGACCCTGTGAACAAGTCCCCGGGGAAAGTAGGCTTTCTTTCTTATGTTCAGCAAATCGTCGGTTGTCTTAATCTTCAGTTCCGATTCTGCGAGTACCTCTCCAAGCCATTTCTCGAATGCTTTTCCGGGATTTATCCCCAGGTCGGTGAGCAGTACCCTTTTTATCTTGCGAATGTTCCAAAGCAGCCTGGTGACCATTTTTTTGAAAGGTGTACCTTCAATCACCTTCTGTATAATGCCTTTCAGTTCCGGATCGCCATCAACAAATTCAAACAAATCCTGCCGGGCAAGGATGTCAAGCAGGATGTTGGATTTCTCTTTTCCTATGGTATCAAGCCCTGCCAGGAGCAGTGTATTGATGGCACCGGCCGATGTGCCAGCCAGGTGAAAGAACCTGATGCCGGCTGTTTCCATAATGGAGGTGTATCCCGCAAGCGCAATGCCCAGCACGCCACCTCCTTCCTGCACCAGGTCAACATACTGATTGCCCTCTCCATCAATGATATCTGAATAGGTACGGCTTTTAAGGCTTCTGGCTTCTTCTGCCATGAGCTGAAATTCATGCTGCTCTGTGAAATCGAGGTATGTCATAGGTTAAAGTTTTTGAAGATTATGCAAATTATTATATATCTGGTGTTATCCCTGTAATTTGCCGATAATGTTCAGTCGGTTACAAAATTCAATGCAGTGCCGCAACCTGGACAGCTCCCATCAAAGCCGGGTTCAATATGAACGGCATAATGGCTTCTTTGTATCAGCTCCTTGCCGCAGGTAGGGCATGATGTTACGGAATAAATCCCGTTCACCGTATTTCCGATGTATACATAAGTCAGGTGTTTCCTGGCAATCTCGTACAGGTTCTTCAGCAGGTGGACCGGAGTTTCCGGAAGATTCAGCCTGTAGGCAGGAAAATACCGGAGCAGGTGCAATGGGGTATCCATTCCTGTTTCATCGGCAATCCACTTCACCATGTTTGTGAATTCAGCCTCACTGTCATTGAGTCCCGGAATTACCAGGTTTGTTATTTCAAGGTGTTTTCCGTATCGCGCAACTTCCTTCAGTGTATGCAATACCGGCTCAAGCCTTCCCCTTGTATGTCTTTTGTAAAAGTTGTTGCCAAAGGCCTTTAAATCAATATTCAAGGCATCTATCAGTGGCAGGATAAACATCAGCGGGTCATGGTTCACATATCCGTTTGTAATCACCACATTTTTGAGGCCCTTGTCATGTGCAAGCCTTGCAGTGTGCAGCATGAACTCATAAAAAGTAAAGGGTTCATTGTAGGTATAGGCTATACCCACATTATTACGTACCGAGGCAGCCTTTGCCACAAGCTGCTCAGCGGTTACGTCAAAATACCTGTGGAAGTCTTCGGTAAAGCATTGTGAGATATGGTAATTCTGGCAGAAATCACATTGAAGGTTGCATCCTGTTTCTCCTATTGAAAGGATTTGTTTCCCCGGATGGAAATGATAAAGGGGTTTTTTCTCCACCGGATCGATGCCATAGGCAGCAACTTTATTGTAAACATCGGTTTCAAGAACCCCTTCTTCATTATGCCTTACTTTACATATACCTGTTTGTCCAGGCTTTAATGTGCAGAGCCAGGGGCATAACAGGCATTTTACTTCATTGTTGCCTGCTTTTTCATAGAAAAGCGCTTCGTGCATTATGATTCTTTTTCCAAAGTTACAAAACTAAGAGATTACCCATATGCTTTCTCAGAAGAAAAGGGATGCCGGGATTGATTTTCGCCGGCAGAACTAAAAAGAAACAGCCATCCTTTTTGAAAGAATGGCTGTGAAGGTTTATCTTATTTTGTTGTTCAACCTGCGGCGTGCGTATGGAATGTCAGCTTCCAAAGTCGTCGAAGGCGACGTTTTCATCAGGTACTCCCAGGTTGTAGAGCATTTTTTGAACTGCATCATTCATCATGGGCGGCCCGCACAGATAGTAGTCAATTTCTTCAGGCTCCTCATGCTTACACAGGTAATTATCGTATATCACCTGGTGAATAAACCCTGTGGGGCCTTCCCATTTATCTTCGGGCAATGGTTCCGAGAGCGCCAGGTGGAATTCAAAATTGTCATAATTCTTTTCAATATCGCGGAACTGGTCGTAATAAAAAACCTCCTTCCATGAACGGGCACCATACCAGAAGGTAACTTTCTTGTTACGTTCCTTTACGGTGTGAAACAGGTGGAACAGATGTGAACGCATTGGAGCCATCCCTGCACCACCGCCGATAAACATCATCTCATTGTCGTTTTTCTTAAGGAAGAATTCACCGTAAGGTCCTGAGATGGTTACCTTGTCACCCGGTTTGCGCGAAAATACAAATGAAGAACAAATTCCCGGGTTTACGTTTTTGAATGCATTATTGGCCCTGTCCCATGGCGGGGTGGCTATACGGATGTTCAGCATGATGATATTGCCTTCAGCCGGGTGGTTGGCCATGGAATAAGCACGGAATGTTGGTTCGGGATTATTCATCTTCAGATTGAACATCCCAAATTTTTCCCACTCATCGCGGAATTTCTCTTCCACATGGATGTCCTTAAAATCAACTTCAATTTTGGGAACATCAATCTGGATATAGCCCCCCGATTTGAAGTTGAGGTTTTCACCCTCGGGAAGCTTCACCACAAATTCTTTGATAAAGGTGGCAACGTTTTTATTTGAAACAACCTCACATTCCCATTTCTTCACACCCAGGACTTCCTGAGGGACTTTTATCTTCAGGTTTTCCTTCACTTTTACCTGGCAGGCAAGCCTCCAGTTATCATTTTGTTCCTTCCTTGTGAAAAAGTCGGTTTCGGTGGGCAGAATTGAGCCTCCGCCTTCAACAATCTGGCAACGGCACATGGCACAGGTACCACCGCCACCGCATGCCGATGGCAACAAAATCTTATTGTTGCTCAGGGTTGAAAGCAATGTGTTTCCAGGTTCAGTTATAATTTCCCGGTCACCTTCATTGATGTCAATTTTAACCTCGCCCGAAGGTGTCAGCTTTTTCTTTGCAAAAAGCAGAATTGCCACCAGCAGGACTATAACCCCCAGAAACACCGCCACACTGGCAATTACTACTGTTGTTTGTGTAGAAAGCAATAGCATTGAAAACATTATTTTATTTTACAACTTAATTCCCATAAAACCCATAAAAGCAAGTCCCATCAACCCGGTTACAATAAATGTAATCCCAAGGCCGCGAAGCGGGGCAGGAACATTGGAGTACTGAAGCCTTTCGCGGATGGCAGCAATGCCTACAATTGCCAGGAACCAGCCTACGCCCGAACCGAGCCCGTAAACAGTGGCTTCCCCAACATTGAAGAATGCCTTCTGCTGCATGAACAATGATCCTCCCAAAATTGCACAGTTTACAGCAATCAGCGGCAAAAAGATACCAAGCTGTGTGTAAAGTACCGGTGCAAATTTTTCAACAACCATTTCCACCAGCTGTACCATTGAAGCAATTACAGCAATGAACATGATGAATGAAAGGAAACTTAAATCAACATCGGCAAAGGCAGGGCTTAACCAGGTAAGAGCTCCATGCTGCAGAACATAATTTTCAAGCAGGTAGTCAACAGGCACTGTAATGCCCAGAACAAAGATGACAGCAATGCCAAGCCCGGTGGCAGTTTTTACCGTTTTCGAAACTGCAAGGTATGAACACATTCCAAGGAAATATGCAAAAATCATATTTTCCATGAAAATGGAGCGGACAAATATATTAATCAGATTTTCCATCTTTCAGTTATTTTTCAGGTTAATCTTCAATTAATTTACGGTTGCGGCTGCGCTGCACCCAAATGATAATCCCAATAGTAATCAGCGCCATCGGAGGTAAAATCATCATCCCGTTGTTTTCATAAAAACCGCCGTTGGCAATATACCAGCTTGATGGAATGACCTGATACCCGTATATAGATCCTGAACCAAACAGTTCCCTGAAGAATCCCACAATAATCAGGATGATTCCATATCCGGCAGCATTACCCACCCCGTCGAGGAACGAAGGCCATGGACGGTTGCCCAGTGCGAAAGCCTCGAGGCGGCCCATAATGATACAGTTTGTGATAATCAGACCGACAAACACCGAAAGCTGCTTGCTTACATCATAAACAAATGCTTTCAGAACCTGGTCGACAAGAATTACAAGCGAGGCAATAATCACCAGCTGCACAATGATGCGGATGCGGTTGGGGATTGTATTTCTCAGCAATGAGGTAATGACATTTGAAAAGGCCATAACGGCTATTACCGACAGGGCCATAACCACCGAAGGTTTCAGCTGGGCGGTGATAGCCAGAGCCGAACAGATACCCAGTACCTGAACGGTAATCGGGTTGCTGCTGTTCATCGGATCGCTCAGCAGCTTGATATTTCTTTTTGAAAATAATGATTCACTCATAATTAAGATTTTTTCCTGGTTAAAAATTCCCGGTACCCGGTAAAACCTTCAAGCAACATGTCCTGTAAACCCTTGCTTGTGATTGTTCCTCCCGAAACACCGTCAACCTGGTGCTGCTCAGGTGCCGACTGTCCGGGTTTTGTCAGTATCACCGAAACCAGGTCGCCTGCTTCATTGAACAACTGTTTTCCCCTGAAGTTCTCCTGAAACCAGTGTGTTGAAATCTCTGCTCCCAGTCCGGGGGTTTCAGCCTGGTGGTCAAAATTGGCACCGTAGATGGTGCTCATATCTTCATTCAGGGATACAAACCCCCAGATGGGGCCCCAAAGACCTGCACCGCGCATTTCAAAAATATATTTTAACCCGTCTTCAGCCTGAAATTCAAATACCGGCAACAACCTCTGGTCGATAGGTTTTGCCCTTTCATCCCTTAAATCAATGTCAAAAGCATTTAACCCTTCAACTACTTCGCCTTTTGCATTCACAACGTACTGGTTCTGGATGCGCTCGGCAAATATTTCTTCAGCATTGGCTGCTGTGGTACTCACATTCACCGATGTCAGAATGTTCTGTTTCTTTTCTATCTCGGCGTTTTTCAACTGCCGCGGCCTGAGTGTCATAGCCACTGTAGCCAGCACTGCAGCAACAAGGATAACCATCACTGCCGCGTATATAAACGTATATTGATTACTGTTCCTGTCCATATCTTATCAAATTATGCGGAAACTTTAGCCCGTTTCAGCCTGCGTTTAACATGTGCCTGCACCACGTAATGGTCAATCAGGGGCGCAAAGGTGTTCATAATCAGAATGGCAAGCATCATCCCTTCAGGGAATGCAGGGTTGACAACCCTTATCAGTATGGCAAGCACTCCAATCAGAAAACCGTAAATCCATTTTCCCCTTTCAGAATGGGTGGCCGATACAGGGTCAGTGGCCATAAACACTGTACCAAAGGCAAATCCACCAAGGATAAGGTGCTGCCACCATGGGAGTGCCATATACACATTCACTGCAAATAAGTTGAATATCACCCCCATAAAAATTCCGCCCAGTACGGTCGACAACATAATCTTCCAGTTTGCTATCCCGGTTACAAGCAGCAGGAGTGCCCCAAGAAGAATTGCCACTACTGAGGTTTCACCTATCGATCCGGGAATGAACCCGAAAAAGGCATCGGCCACACTGTAGGTCAGGGGACTATCGGCAGTAGAGGCGGCAACGTCGGCAAGCGGTGTTGCTCCGGTGAAACTGTCAATCACCCTGTCGCCTTCATCAAGTGCAACCCATACATCGTTACCCGACATATGCGCCGGATAAGCGAAAAATAAAAATGCACGGGCTACCAAAGCCGGGTTCCATACATTCATTCCTGTACCGCCAAATACCTCCTTGCCAAAGATTACAGCGAATGCTGTGGCAACGCCAATCATCCAAAGCGGTGTTTCTACCGGCATAATCAGCGGGATGAGCATCCCAGAAACCAGGAACCCTTCATTTACTTCATGCCCTCTCATCTGGGCAAAAACAAACTCAAGCCCAAGCCCTACACCGTATGAAACAATAACAATGGGCAGTACTTTTATCAAACCGTAAAGGAAGATATCGAAAAAGCCCTGTGAGGCAAGTTCTCCTGTTACAAGAAAATGCTGGTATCCCACATTGTACATCCCGAAAAGCAATGCCGGTATCAGCGACAGTACCACAATCGACATCGTACGCTTTAAATCAATATAATCGTGGATATGTGTGCCTGTTTTGGCTGTAATTTTCGGCACGAATAAGAAAGTGAAAAAAGCATCATGCGTCGAATGAAGCCAGTGAAATCTGGCTCCTTTCTGTACATGGGGCTTTGTTCTTTCAAAAAAGTTTTTTAAGGATTTCATCTGTCTGCGACTAATTTAAATTACTTGCAAATTATCCGAGTTCTTTTATCATCAGGTTGATTCCACCGCGCAGGATGTCCTGTACTTTTGTTTTTGAAGCACATACATATTCGCACAGGGCAAAATCTTCTTCTATCACTTCATATATTCCAAGTTGCTCCATCTTGTCGATATCGCCGGCCATAATTGCCTTCAACAGGAATACGGGCATAAGATCCATTGGCAAAACCTTGCGGTACTGGTCTACCAGCACCAATGCCCTGTCGCCTCCATGAAGGTTGGCATTGAGCACGTATTCTTTCTTTGGAAATAAACGTGAGATAAAAGTTTTGGTTGAACTGAATTTATCGAGTCCCGGGTCAGCCCATCCCATCAGTTCATATTCATCACCTTCAGGGATAACCGTTACCTGTGAATCGTAATATCCTATATAATCATTGGGCTCAACCTTTGTACCCGTCAGTACGTTCCCGCTGATAATCCGCTGTTTGTAATCAACATTCTTTAACCGGCGGTCGGTAATTGTCGACACCGGTGCACCAAGCAGTGTCTGGAAATATTTTGGTTTCTCAGCCTCAGAGCCTGTAAGTGCTACAACCTTCCTGAAATCAAGCCTGCCGGTTTCGAAAAGCCTCCCGATATAAAGTACATCCTGCGGATTAATCGTCCACACAACTTCCCCCTTGTTGATGGGAGAGACATGGTGAATCTGGATGCCTACATTTCCTGCAGGGTGAGGCCCGTGAAACTGGACTGTTTCAACATTCTTCAGGTTTGTGAAAACCGACTTGCCGTTAATCCCCACGTATATCTTTTTCCCTGTCATTTTTGCCAGGGCATCAATCCCGGTCTGGAAGGTTCCAAGCTGGCCTTCCAATACAAAATTGTAATCGGGTGCAAGCGGGGCAGTATCAAACGATGAAATGAAAACAGCCTTTGGCTCTTCCTGCGGGGAGGCAATCGTACCATAGGGCCGGCGCCTCAGAAATGGCCACAGTCCGCTGCTTAGCAGTTGCTCCTTGATTTCTGCTGCCGACATTGAGGCCGGTGAGCTGCTCTTGAACTCACGTGAGCCTGCCTGCATGCTGGTGGCTATGACAACCTCCAGAATACGGCGCCGCTCCCCGCGGTTTATCGAAGCTACCCTTCCTCCGTAGGGGGCACAAAATATAACTTCGGGATGATATTTATCGTAAAATAAGGCATCGCCTGCCTTAACCTCATCTCCGGGTTTAACACTCAGTTTTGGGACAAGCCCCGCAAAATCGCCAGGCTTTATGGCAAGCATATCAGGAACCGGAAGCGACTCGAGCACTTTTTCTGCATTTCCTTTCAGCTTGATATCCAGTCCCTTTCTTAACCTAATGACTTCTGACATTTTATCAAGAGTAGTATTGTTTATTAAGGGTGACAAAAGTAAATAATAAATTCTCTTTACACAACGTTAAATTACGAAAAATCAGTGGTTCAATATATGCTAATACATTGATTATTATTTTATCGGACCTGAATAACCTGATTTTGTATTATTTTGTACTTTATTTGTATATTAAATGTTAAGAAGATGATCTTACGGTATATCACTGCACTTGTATTTGTTTTTGTTTCTGTTCAATATGCATTCCCTCAGCGGAATGACTACTATGAAGATGCGGTTTACAGGGAAGAAATCAAAACGGTAATGATGTACCGTGAAGGTTTTGAACTGTCAAATCCGGTGTGGGAAATGGGTGAAAATGTTCCACTGGTTTTTAAATTCGATGATCTGTCGGGTGAGGTGAAGGATTACTACTATACGATTGTGCATTGTGATGCCGACTGGAATGAAAGCTATATCCCCCAGAACGACTATATTGAAGGGTTTTTCGATAACCCGCTGAAAGATATTGCCCGCTCATTCAACACAACTTTCAGCTATGTGAACTACCGCCTCTACCTTCCCAATGAAGATGTTGATTTTAAAATTTCAGGCAATTATGCACTCATCGTCTATGAAGGCAACAACAAGGAGAATATCGTGCTCAGTAAACGCTTTCATGTTGTGGAGCCTCTTGTGAGAATTGAAGGGACTGTCAGAAGGGCTACACTCGATGCTTTCAGGGGAGAAAATCATGAGGTCGATTTTACAGTCTTCCATGAAAAACTGAATATCATGAACCCGCGGCAGGATATTAAGGTGGTTATCCAGCAGAATAACCGCTGGGACAATGCCATACGTAATCTGAAACCACTGTTTATCCGCGACGGTCAGCTCATCTACGACTATAACCGCGAAAATGTATTTGCCGCAGGCAATGAATTTCGTTACTTCGATAACCGGACAAACCGTGTCAATGGCGAAAATGTGCTTGCCACCGAATTTCACAGGCCGTACTACCATAAAACAATCATGCCCGATGAAGTAAGGTCGAACAAAAGGTTCTTCTCATACCGTGACATGAACGGGAAATACGTTGTCGAGAGCCAGGACCCGCAGGTCCGCGATTATGATACCGAATGTGATTATACTTTTGTCCACTTTACGCTGCCCCTCGAATCAATCCTGCTCGGAGGCTCTGTGAATGTTTTCGGTGCACTCAACAACTGGAACGCCAACAAAACAAATGAAATGACATGGAACTTCGATACAAGCGCATATGAGCTTACGATGCTGCTCAAGCAGGGCTATTACAACTACATGTATGTGTATGTTCCGCAAGGGTCTTCGTCAGCCGACCATACAAACATAGAAGGCAGCTTCTGGGAAGCTGAGAATGATTACCAGATTCTTGTCTACTACCGCGAAATGTCGGGCCGCTACGACCGTCTGATCGGTTACCGGCAGCTCAATTCAGTGGTTAACCGCTTCTGATTCAGTAAAAACCTGCTGCAGGAATACTCCAAAGGCTTACATTTTGAGTAATTCCTCCCCAAACCCTTATAAGGTCATTATCGACCTTGAAAGGTTATTGCTTTCCCCCTGCCTGAGCTATACCAAACTCAATTTAAATTCAATGTAAATTCAATTATAACTCAATTCAAATTCAATTTTAATTGAATTTACTATGACTTTACATTGACTTTATAATGACTTTATCCTGAGTTTGATATTATCCTGGTTTATCCAGGCTGATGTTTATGCATCATATAAAAAACGGCTGAAGGTTTTTTGAAGTTAAACCTCGCGCTGTATAATTTCTCCCGAAGTTTTATTCTTCAGTATAATTTTCCTGCGTTCATCGGGCAGCAGTTCTTCCTTAACAAGCCAGTGTTCTGCATCATATTCCACAAAAGCCTTCAGTGGTTCGGCCGTTTCGTGTCCCCGCCAGTCATTGAGTTCCACAGGTTCCCATTTTTTTGTTTTGGCCGATTTGTAGCAAGCATCAATAACGGCATTCACCACATAGCCATCGTAAAAATCCTCCCGGGGCCTGTTCCCTTTTTCAATGGCATCAAACATATCAGCAAACATGTTGTTGTAGCCAAGCTCGTGCACCTCATCGCCCACCGGGAAAATCCAGCCGGTACCGGTTTCTGCTTTTTCAGCCACATAACCCTTTTCACCCCCTGCCGTAAACATCTCGAACCCGGTACGCAGAAAATTGTCGATACGCATGGAACCGTCAATTCCCATTACCTCATCCTTCAACTCCATCCCTCCGCGGAAGCACCAGCTCACCTCGAACTGGCCTATGGCACCATTCTGGTAACGTACAAGTCCTATGGCATGGTCCTCGGCGTCGATGGGTTTAACCTGGGTGTCGGCCCAGCAAACAACCTCCATGGGGCGGATGTTTTTGCCAATAAAACTGCGGCCGATTTCTATGCAGTGGCATCCCAGATCGACTATTGCCCCTCCGCCCGATAGCTCAGGGTTCCAGAACCAGTCGCTGTGGGGGCCGGGGTGGGCCTCGCGCGACCGTACCCATAACACCTTACCTATGGCACCGTTTATAACCGATTCGTGTGCCTTAAGATGCTTGGGGGTGTACACCAGGTCTTCGAGATAACCATGAAATATTCCTGCCTCTTCCACTTTCCGGAGTATTTCCCATGCTTCCCGGGCCGTACGCCCCAGCGGTTTGGTACATAATACAGGTTTCCCTGCATCGGCAGCTGCAAAAATGGCCTCCTTATGCAGATCATTCGGAAGTCCTACGACCACCACATCCACCTCAGGATTCGATACTGCTTCTTCAAGGCTGGTGGTCCAGGCCGGGATTTGATGTTCAGCAGCAAACGCCGCCCCGCGTTCCTTTGAACGGGAGTAAACAACTGTAACACGGTCGCGGCTGCGCAGGCCGTGCAGCGACATAGTATAAAAGGTGCCGATGAGTCCGGTACCCAGCATGGCTATCTTCATAACATGTTTTTATTTAAAATGATTCAACTGCTGATAAAGTTACAAATTGCTTCTGTTTTAACCTTATGCCTGAAAATGATTTTTCCCCGGGGGCATGATTATTACGGCAAATAATTGTATATTTAAAGATACTAATATCTGTTGACCAAATAAATTATCATGAAAAAGCAGTTTAATCATTTCAAACTGGCCGGAGTGCTGGTATTGCTGTGGGCATTACTTCCGGCCACCGGGTTTTCGCAGGTGATCTATGTAAGTCAGAATGCAGCCGGTTTAAATAATGGCAGCAGCTGGCCCGATGCCTTTACTGACCTTCAGGATGCACTTTCTGCGGCATCATCGGGTGATGAAATATGGGTTGCACAGGGGGTTTACAAACCTTCGGTGGTCATTGACCTGAATGGCAGCGGTGGATTTGATCCCCGTGAAGCCGTGTTTTTTCTTCCCGACGGAGTAGCCTTGTACGGCGGGTTTGCCGGAAATGAGGCATCACTTGCTGAGCGTAACCATCTTGTTCATCAAACGGTGCTCAGCGGTGATATCGATAATAACGATTTGAATCCCGATGGAAATTTTATCGCCGAATCTCCTGGTGATGTGGTGGGGGAGAATGCCTATCATGTAATATTCACTGAAAATGCCGGACCCTCTACCCGGCTCGATGGCTTTGATGTGACTGCCGGACGGGCTGATATTGCAGTGTTTACGGGGCCCAATGATCCGAATCTCGATGGTGGCGGATGGTATAGCCGCCTTTCTGCTCCTTCATGGTCGGCTTCTCCGGTAATTGCCAATACGACATTTACCGGAAATTATGCAGCATCAGAAGGTGGTGCAGTGTATTTTGCTCCCGGTCCTGCGGGGGCTGAAACTTCACCGGTAATTGAAAATTGCCTTTTTTTAAATAACGAATCCGGTAATACTGCCGGTGCACTTTTTATTGGTTCATTCTCACCGGGTACTTACAATCCTTCAATCATTAATTGCAGGTTTACCGGCAATGAAGCATACCGCAGGGGAGGAGCAGTTTATTTGCTGGGTGACCATGCCACAATAACATCTTCATTATTTGAGAATAACAGCGTAACTGTTGTGTCGGAAGATATGAGCACCTTACCCGGTTCGGGAGGTGCAGTAAGCCTGGTGGCATCCAATGCCGTATTTACAAAGTGTATGTTCCTTCACAATTCTTCCACAGGGAATCCGACCGGTGCCTTTGAAGGCGGTGGCGGCGGAGCCGTTTACATATCGGTCAATGAGCCCCAGACTTCATCGCTTGGGGAATCGTCGCCCGGTTTTATTGCATGTGGATTTTTCAATAATTCGGCCCAGGGCAATACTGCTGCATGGGGAGGTGCTGTAGTTTACCTGAATGACGGAGGTATCCTGGAACCAGCATTTGTCAACTGTGTCTTCAGCGAAAATGAAGCAATGAACCACGGAGGTGCTGTCGCCGGATTTACCCGTGTGATCAATGATCCGGTTGGTTTTTCTCCCCGCTTGAACCCTGAGTTTACAAATACTACATTTTATGGAAATGAAGCCGGACAACTGGGTGGTGCGATTTATCATTCGGGGTATGATTATTCGGGAACACAGGTGCTGGAAGCGGTGATAATCAATACGATCATCTGGGGAAATACGGCGGGCAGTAATGGCGACCAGATTTATTCAACAGGGAATGCCATGATAAGTCACTCACTGATTGAAGGTTCAGGAGGAAGTGGGGGCTCCTGGGATTCAGCTCTTGGTACCGATGGCGGAAACAATCTTGATGTACTCCCGGGTTTTGTCAACGAAGGTAACCCGCTGGGGGCTGATAACCTTCCTGCCACCCCCGATGACGGCCTCCGTCTGACCCAGTTTTCGGCTGCCGTTAATGCAGGTGACAACACTGCTGCCGGGCTTTCGGGAATCACTGAAGATTTTACCGGCGCTCCCCGCATCCGGAACGGAGTAGTGGATATGGGGGCTTATGAAAGAGGGGGCATTATTCTTCCCGATTTTGATTTCGTATGGTTGTTCAACTGGAGAGATATCCAGATACCTTGCTTAAGCTGCCCGCCTCCATGGTCATTTTTGCTGTTCCGCGACTTTGGATTTGAGCCGCACTACATCTGGAAGGAACCGGCAAAGTTTGCAGCAAAGGGAAACGGCGCTACAATTACCGGTGAAATTGTCAACCTGCACGATGCCGGCATCAGTTTTAAGGTTTACCTTGAACTCTTTAAAGAGCATACATGGGATACCTGGAGCCGGCAGCAGGGAACCTGGTTTTCAATTGCTGACGAAGCGGAAGCTGTTGCCGGAACAGAACATGTTAACTGGAAGTTCTGGAGGTTATCCACAGCAAGCTACCTCGAAGGAACCGGCAAGGTTAAAGGGTTACTGCAGCTGAAACAGTTTTCTTCTTCCGACAAAACAGGGTTCCAGATGGGACAGGGCGCAAATGCAGTGGATAGCGATTTCGGCATTGCCGGTTATTTCAGTTATAACGGGAAGCTTACATTCAATGGCAAAAAGCTTCAGGTGAAGGGGAAAGGATCTTTTAATGCTGATGCTGTTCCCTGTGAAACCGATTGCGAACAACTATTTGTTCAGGAGCCGGAAGATAAAGGCAGAGGAAACAAAAAAAGTGCATCCCTGACGGATGCTGATCCGGATAATTTTTCAGTTAAAATTTACCCGGTTCCGGCAGGTGATTACCTGGTCCTTGAATCAGCAAATCCTGTGGAGGATAATCTTAAAGTCAAGATCCACGACACTTCAGGCCGGGTCCTGATTTCAGATAAATGGTCCCTGGGAACGGGCATACATCAGATTGACCTCGGCCGGCTTAACAAAGGGTTTTATATTCTGAATGTTTCCTCAGATAGCGGGGAATTTCAGTTTAATGAAAGGTTTGTAAAGAAATAGATAATAAGCTGTTCCGGGCAGGATTATTCTACTGCTTTACGGTCGCGGCTGCAAAGGATTTACAGCCACATGGTGTAAAAGGTTCCGGTGACTCCTGTATCTGGTATGGTTATCTTCATAACACTGGTTTTTTAAAATGATACAGTAATGATTAAAAAGTTAAAAAATGCTATTTGTATTCTAAAATAGAAAATCCGGCATGATTTAATTAAGATCTTTATCCACTGCAACCTGAGATAAGCTGAGGTGGGCAAAAATCACTTATGATAGATTAGTTCTTTAGCTGTCAGACTGCTGTTCGTAAGTATGGCAGTTTAATCTGTTAGTCTGAGAGCGGCCAGTATCCATGACTGAAGTCATTTTGCAGTGGGTATAAAATTGGACTCCGCAGTCGGATTTATACCTGGTATACAGTGATAATTCTTTTAAAAGTGATTTCCAGCCAGGGTTCAGGTCACTAAACCTGGAAGTGACCTATTGCCTTAATTTTTAAAGTCCCAGGGAATATATTAATTTACCCTT
>OBJA01000275.1_pt1 | contig 48175 bp, 42 predicted proteins | sample 1519751 | NCBI WGS metagenome assembly OBJA01 (sample SAMEA3881238, study PRJEB22517) | soil metagenome | biome: lake sediment; feature: soda lake sediment; material: sediment, water from around vicinity | place: India | collected 2013-12-23 | depth 3 m
ATCATAATCATATTACCGCCACCCTCAAGCCGATAGGGAATTCGGCGATCCTTCAACCACTGAACCACTTCTGCTGCATCACGGCTGGGAAGATTGGCAAACAACAAGCTGTAATCGGCGACTCGGGCCTGGATGATAATCAGGGTAAATAACAGAATACTGACTGCTGCGACCCCGATCAAACTGAGTTTACGCGCCATCGACCAGGCAGTAATGACGTCAATGATGGTCTTCTGTTTATTGCTCGCACTGCCTTTATCACTGGTACCGATCAATGCCGGTTTATCTTCAGCCATCGACGTTCTCCTTTGTCACTGGTTCTTTACCGCACAATGAGGTCATTGCTCCTCACCACTCACCACTCACCACTCACCACTCACCACTACCTACTACCTACTACCCAACCTAACAAAGGATGGCTAAGCAAAAATTTCGTCCTACAAGGCCTGGTGGGCCTTCAGGGGCACAGGCATATATACAGTATGTCCAGGTCCTGAAAAAACGCCATAACGCCGGAGGGTGGACGTTTTGCGACGCCATCAAACCTGCATGCGCATCACTTCCTGATATGCCTCTACCGCCTTGTTACGCACCTGCACCATCATCCGCAGAGCAATGTCGGCCTCTTCCAGACGAATCATGGCTTCGTGCAGATTCTTGCTTTCTCCGGCCGCTATCTGCTCAGCCGCACGATTCGCCGTAATCTGTGCATCATTGACCCCGGCAATGGAATTTTTCAGCGCCTGCGCAAACTTGTCACCGATCTGCTGCGACGGAGCCTGTTGCGGTCCGGCCAGACTTTTCAGATGAGTTACCAGGGTTACATCAGTAATATTCTTCATGACTCACCTCAACGTCCAATTTCAAGGGCCTTCAGAGCCATCCGTTTGGCCGCCTTGACAACAGTTACATTTGCTTCATAGGCGCGGGCCGCCGACATCATATCGGCCGTCTCTTCCACCAGGCTGATATCGGGCATGGCCACATTACCGTTATTATCAGCATCCGGATGCGACGGATTGTAAACCAGGCGTGGTGCTCGATCACTGGCCTGGACGTGGGAAACCCGAACACCATGGGCGGCATCACGCATACGGCTGTCAAGGGTGTTGGCAAAATCCTGCTGAGTGCTCTGAAAAACCACCTCACGCTTGCGGAAAGGGCCGCCATCGGGAGTTCGGGTGGTTTCAATGTTGGCCAGATTGGAACTGATGGCATTCAGCCGGGTACGCTGGGCCTTCAATGCCGAAGAACTGATTTTCATACTGGTGAACAGATCCATAAATTCTCCTCTGGAGCCCTAGCGACCATCCGATACAGCGTATTTAAGCATGGTCAATTTTTTCTTCAGGATTTGTGTGCTTGCTTCATAAAGAAGCTGGTTCTCGGCCAGGGAAAACATTTCCTCATCAAGGGATACGGTGTTGCCATCGCCGAGGCCGCTGCTATCGACATTACGGAGGATGCGTCCCTGAATCTGATCAAGGCTGCCGCCACTAACCGGTATATGACGTGAATGAGCCGGTTTGTTGCTGGTCTGGGGTTTGTTGATGGCTTGCCGCAGGTCCTCTTCAAAGCTCAACTTACGGGCACTGTAGCCGGGGGTATCGACGTTTGCCATGTTGCCTGCTATGACCTGCTGGTTACGAGCACGCAGATCAAGACTCTTCTCCAGAACGGCAAGGGTATGATCGGTTATCTTCATGGGCTACTCCTGACTGTTTTTTGACACTAAATACCGGAAACGTCACCGTTGCTCTTGTATGAGCAAATCCCGCGCCAATTTTCCCCAGGCACTGTTGGCATCCTCACGAACCAGCCTTTGCAACTGCTCCAGGGCAACACGGCGCTGCCCGAGCCGCAACTGCATCTGGGCACTACGATAGCGGGCCTGGGAACCAAAATCGGGATGATCCAGAAGGGATTCGTAAACCCGCAAGGCGTCAGAATAGCGATTCAATTGATAGTAAGATTCCGCCAGCCGGGCCTGCTCCCGGGGTAACAGTTCCTGCACGGCGGCAGTGCGCTCCAGGTTCGCGACGACACGGGCAAAATCATTGTGACGCCAGTAAAATTCGGCAGCACGAATAGCGGCCACAGGGGTATACGGGCGATCAGGTCGCTGCAGCCACTGGTGAATATCATCGTCAAGGCCCTGGCGCTCCAATGTGTCGATCAATATCGCAAAAAGAGCCCCGGCGTCCTCCCCGTCGGGATGGCGTTCCAGATACTGACGGGCATAATCACCGGCGGCAAGGAACTGATCGCGCTTCATAAAATTCTGTGCCAAAGGCAGGTAAACGTCTTTATGCTCCTGCCTGCCGGTGCCCTGATCGAACAGATAAAGCAATACCCGGGCCGAACGCTCATAGAGTCCAAGGCGATCAAATGCCTGCGCCAGATTGTGCAAAAAGGCCCGATCATAACCACCGGCAAGCAGTAATTCACGATTCTGCTCCACCAGAACCACCGCCTGCAGATCGTTCCCCTGATCCAACAACAGTGCCACGACCAGGGGTAATTGTCGGCTTAACAGCAGGTTCACCTCCAGGCGCAGGGGCGAACGAGCATAATCACGCTGCAGAACCATCAGGCCGCGGACACTCTGAAGATACTCACCGGCCAGATACAGAGCCAGAGCCTCTTTGAACAAACTTTCCTCGCGCACCACACGCACTTCGGAACGCCGCGCAATGTCGGCATACTCGCCAGCAATATCCTGAAGTGCCTGGGTCTCACCTCTTAGCACTCTGATATCAAGAAGCCGCAAGGCAGCCCGGTCTCCACCTTCCGTTCGCGGGTAGTTCTGAGTGACCTGTTCCAGTTCGATCCAGCCCCAATCCAGATCTCCTTTTTCATATGTAGCAACAGCAGCGGCATAATGAATCAGATCCGCTCCCGGCTCACTGGTAAACGCCAGGGCCAAGCGACGGTACAAGCGTTGGGACAGTTCATAATCCTGAGCCTGCAAAGCTGCAAAAGCGGCACGATTGCAGGACGCATAATAAAAATCACACAACAGCGGCTGTTCAGCCTGCCGACGGTATTTTTCCAGAGCCTGCAGTTGATCACCTGCGCCAAATCGGGCATCCGCCAGCCGGATCTGGCGTACCGGCTCGAGGGGACCAGGCCAGTCGATGTCCTCTTGCATCAACAGATCCGTGGCCAGGCCATATTGTCCCGCCGCCAAAGCTGCTTCTGCGTGCAGGAGGCGCACGGCCGCCGCCAGCGGATGATCTGCGGCCAGATCCTGTAAATGAATTTGCAGATGCAGCAAGGCACCGATGGCATTATCACGCGCAGCTTCCCCCCACACTGTCAAATAATCGACACGGGTCCGCTGTTCTGTAGCCGCAGCCCTCAATGACTCCAGGCGTGCCAGACCGGCAGCATAGGAACCGGTCCGCAGATAGGCATCAGCCATCATCAGATCACGCTGCCGACGCTCATCTTCATTGAGATTACGCAACTCCATGGCCCGCTGTAACAAGCTCAGATATCTCCTGTCATCGCCAAGCTGTTGTAATGCCATCAACGGACTCTGCTCATCCGTCAGGGGCTCCAACGATGGTGGCAGAGAAAATTGCCGACCGATAGGCACGGTCCACTCACTGCGATACTCCCGGAAAAACTCCAGCCAGCGCCCCTCCCAGGGAGACTGCTGTTGAAAGCGCGAAGCGGCAACACCGGCACGACGCGGTGGCATATCGCCAATACGAAAGGCGATACCCGGGCGCGCGGCCTCATCGGCAAGCCAATGAATATCCATAACAATTCGTGTTGGATTTTCAAGAATTTCCGTACTGATGCCATCCGGCGCACGGCGCATCAACAGCGACACCACCAGATCCTGATGTCTGCGGATCAGGGTCATGCGCACGACGCTACCATCCTCAGGAAGGGTCCTTAATGTTGGCGCGGCCTCGGCTCCCTCGATGGTCAGATCGATGCGCTGTCCCGATGAGTCAACACGAAACTCTACCGCTTGTGAAACCATGAAGGTCATACGGGTACGGCCAGGATCTTCCTGTTTCTGAATTCCACTCAGGACCAGCTCCGCCCTTACCGGAAATGCGGCACTTAAAAAAAAGAGCAAAAGCAACAAACAGAAACCGAGAATTTTTTTCCAACCTGCTATTGAACTCATCCGCTCCTCCAACGCAACGCAGAGTTGATCAGAAGCCATCAGAGGCGAGAATCGTGCCAACCACGTCAGCCTGTCACTATCTGTCTGTTTTTTAAGTGTATTTTATTATTTCAGCAAACGATCTTCGTAACCTTGATCAACCGGCAATCAATAAGGTCGATATTTTGACAGATGAAAATCCGTCACAACGATAAATGTCTGCTGCAAAGCAGGGTGCTACGCAACCTTTTTCGAGGCGGGGTTGACAAGAGAGAACAACGCAACTTGGGAAAATGAGCGTTCTATAAGCATATGATCAAGGCTGCAACACCAGCGAAGATAGTTTTTCAACATCCAGATAGACAATTGCGCTCAAAGAGCGCTCCTGCTAAAGTGCCATGATACAACTGAATAACGACCTTTTTCTGCAACCTGCTGGTAGGTGTGAAAGATGAATTTTTTTTGCAGCAAAGACTGCCCCGATTTGTGCGGCATGGAAATTCATAATCAGGAGGGCGTGATCAGCTACCGGGCACAACCGCAGTTATGGAGTGCTCCCGGCTTCATCTGTAAAAAGTTTCAGGACTTCGCCTCCCGGGAAATCAACAATGGTCTGCTGTCCTGGCAACAAAAGGGTAACGATAAAATCATCTACCCTGAGAGTGCATTAGCGCTCACAGCCCTGGCAGACTGGCTGGCAACCTTCAAGCATAAAAACATCCTCTATCTACGCGGCTCGGGCAGCCTGGGCTACAATATGGGCTACTGGGATCAGCTGTTTTCAACCTTTAGTCACTGCACAGGAGTGAACAGCAACCCCTGCAATGCCACCGGCGCTCTTGCTCATGAACTCGACTTCGGCACTGTCAGCAATCCCTGTATCACCCATCTGGCTGAAGCCGACACAATTATTTTGTATGGAAAAAATGCTGCATCCACCAGTCCCCATCTCTATAGCTATCTGAAAAAGCTGAAAAAATCCGGCATTGAAATCATTCTGATTGATCCGGTTATTACCCCGACAACGACCCTGGCCGATCACTACATTCGCATCCAACCGGCCTGTGATGGTCTGCTGGCCTGCGCCCTGCTGACGGAGTTGGGGCACGAATCCGACTATCAGGTACCCCTGCTGCTTGATACTGCCGGCGTTGAGGCCGACTCTTTTACCCTGCTGCTTGAGCGACTGCGCAACAAAAAAGTCGCCCATATTCAAGGGATGGGAATCCAACGGCTGGAAAACGGCATGAACGCCATCCGCTGGATCAACCGTCTGGCACATTTCACCAACAGTGTTGACCGCCTCTACTACGGCCAAAAATCCAAACATCGCTGGCATCCTCATCCAACATCCTTTAACAGGGAAATTTCGCTGGATGAACTCCCTGTCCGTCTGGCTGCCGGTGAGTTTGACCTGTTTGTCAATATCGCCGCCAACCCGGCAGTCACCTATACCGACAGCAATCTGTGGGCGCGCGCATTAAACCGCACCCCCACCCTTGTGGTCGACACCAACATGACGACAACAGCCACCTACGCAGATTTTTTTCTCAAGGTCGGCGGCATGTTCGCTCAAGCCGATTTTCAAAACAGCTATTTTTTCCCCCATGCCTACTCCCGTCCCGCCATCACCAGTGAGTTAAGCGACGTGCAAGCGGCCCGAACTCTGGCCGAACATCTCGACATCTCCCTGACAGGTTCATCAGAAGAACAGCTTCGCGCCCCCGAGCTGCCGGCGCGACACTACCGCACCGACAGCCTTGAACTGCATTGGCCGCAAGAAATAAAGGGTTTTCGCCTCCTCAGCGCTTCCCATCCGGACTACCTCAATTCACAGATTATCAACGGACAGGAACAGGGGTTGCAGGTCATTCACATCAACCCTCTGGATGCCGAACAACAGGAAATACAAGATGGCGACATCTTGCGTGTAGAGGGGGATTGTGGTGCCTTTTGTGCCCATGCTCTGGTAACAGATGAAGTACCTGTTGGTACTCTGATGTGCTGGAAAAACCTGCCCATGCTCAAGGGCTTCTGCAACAGCGCTATTCCCGGTCGCCTGACCGACGCCGACGCCGGACTGGCCTACTACGCCGCCGAAGTCAGAATTTTCAAGACCAGCACCCTGTAACGCACCGACCCTTGACCCATACTGCAGCACAACGCACAATGGAAATTCACCCGATTATCAAGTGGAGACTTGCCATGTGCTTTGTCCAGAGATTATTCCTGACGACTGCTTGTCTGCTCTTTCTGGCCATCCCGCTCGCAGCCCAACCGCGTATTCTTGATGTTGCCAGCGGAGAAACTCTGAATCTTGATCAATTGACCGACAGGTTGCTGCAAACACGAATCCTTTTCATTGGTGAACAGCACGATCATGCCGGCCATCATCAGATGCAGCTTGCGATCATCCGCGCCCTGGCCCGTCACCAATCGCTGGCCATCGGTTTGGAGATGTTTCAGGCCCAGGCGCAAAGCACTCTTGATGAATGGTCTGCCGCTACCATCAGTGAAGCGGACTTTCGTCAGGTCTACCAGCGCAATTGGGGCTGGTGGTCACTCTATGAACCGATTTTCAGCTATGCGCGTGAATACCGGATACCGCTGGTTGGGCTCAACGTACCGCGCAGCATTACCCGCCAGGTGGCGTTAAGTGGCTTTTCATCTCTGGATGATGAGCAGATTCGCTTTCTTGGCAACATGACCTGCGAAGTCGACGCCACCTATGAAGACTTTATTCGTCGTGCTGTCGGTGCCCACGGTCACGGCAGCTTTAATTTTCGCAATTTCTGTGAAGCTCAACTGGTATGGGACAAAGCCATGGCCCACCACATGTCACTCTATCTGAAACAGCATCCGGAAAAATCCGCCGTTGTTCTGGCTGGTAGCGGCCATTCCTGGAAATACGGCATTCCGACTCAGATTGCCGCGTTAGGCCATAGCGATTATCTGGTCCTGCTGCCTGAGGTACAAGGCGGCTTGACCCGTGATCGGGTCACCCTGGAGGATGCCGATTTTTTGTGGCTGGATCTGGGAGAAGCTTCATGGACAGTGGAAGAAAGGGATAACTGATGCATATTTGGGTTGACGCCGATGCCTGTCCGGCGGCGATCAAGGAGATTCTGTTTCGCGCAGCCCAACGCACCGGCTTGCCCCTGACCCTGGTTGCCAATCACGGCATGCGGATACCGTCATTGCCCCGCATTTCCTTTGTTCTGGTTGCTGCCGGCTCTGATGTCGCCGACAACGAAATTGTCAAACGCCTTGCCGACGGTGACCTGGTCATCACCGCCGACATCCCCCTGGCCGCCGAAGTGGTTGCCAAGGGAGCTGTCGCCCTTGATCCGCGCGGAGAACTTTATACCGAGGAAAATGTTCGCGCCCGCCTGAACATGCGCGATTTCATGGACAGCCTGCGCAGCAGCGGTATTGAAACCGGTGGCCCGGCGGCCCTTACGCCGAAGGACCGCCAGAATTTTGCCAATCAACTGGATCGGGTGCTGGCCCAGCGAAAACAACTTTAAAACCCGGCTGAAGCCTCATACTTCAGCCGGAAGATCAATTAATTCTCTGCAGATGGTAACGTCTTGTACCATCGTATAAAACCTGTTCCTGATAGCCCGCCCACACCATATTGCTCGTAAAAAATCTTGTATTCATTCCGCCGTTCGACCTCGTCATCGACATTCAAATAACGGATATTTTCCCGCTGTCTTACAAACCACAAATGCCTTTCAACCACTTCGCCAGCATCGGGTATCATCCGCAAGGTCAACTGATCTATGGAAAGCTGCCAAGTCCCTTCTTCATCACCAAAAACATCGCTGCTTTCATAAGTTTTGCTGCCATTGCTGATATAATTAATGGCGTCTTCGCTGCAAACGCTGTCAATACAACGAACAGTGCCGGCAAGAAAAATTCTATCAATGATGTCATTTTCCTCGAGCAATAGGGGGCGATATAAATCCAGATCATATTCCAGTTCTTTTTCGCCATTTATATCCGACAGCATCATTACATTGGTACCGAACGGATTGAAGAGATACAGGGTATCAACCTGTCCGTCCAGCGTGTCAATAACCAGGCCCTGGTATGCATCTATTTCCCATGTAATTGGGACGGGGACAGTGCTCTCTGGATAATAAAGCAGATCGCCCATTCCTCCAGAATAAAGGGATAACCGACCACCTGTCATACCGTCACTCCAGGAACCATCATCAATAATAAAATGACTTCCTATCAGTTCCTCTTCAACCAGGGGCTGTGCCTTAACCAAAGGCAAATTTGCAACATGTCCGAATTCCTCGGCAACTAATCCCTGTACCTGAGCATGAATATGACCTGGCCAGTTTGCAATCAGGGAAATTCGGGCAAAAGCTTCAATAGATTCAACAGTACCGATCAGCAGGTCACCATTGGCATCAATTTCCCAAACAGCATCGATGATTTCAGTATCTTCGCCATCACCGGAAATCATCTGCAACCGACCAGTTGCAGGACTATCTACATCGAAAAGCAGCAGCGTATCACCGGCCACAAGAGCTTTACTGTCGAAAAGATCATCAGTAAAAACGATGTTGTCCGTGACCTCTATTTCTTCTGTTGCTGTCAGATAAACATGCCCTTCGCTAAAATCGGGATAAGCTCCTGCCATGTTATTTGTTTTGATAAAATAGTGCGCTCCCAGTTGACCCTGAACCGCATTGATTTGGTCAATCAATACACCGATACCAACTGCGTCCCAACGATCTTCCACGAGAATCTGCAGGTATTTCTGCAACCACCAGCCGGTAAGTGCTGGGATCGTATCAGCCACATCCCGCATGGTTACAAGGGTTTCGATTTCTGGTGGCAGTTCAGCTCTGACCCGTCCCATCGCGTCCGGGTGAAGGGCATGGTTGACGGCATCAACAATTACCTGGTGCTGGTCAAAATCAAAATAGTCGCCACTGATCAGCCCTTCGAGAACTTGTGTCGAGAGACCAAGCCGGCTACTCACCGGGGAATATAGCTGCAAGAGAGTCCCCACCAGCACGTTGGCCCGAATCCCGGCCAGACTCTCATCACTGATAACGGTGTCCTCTTCAAGAAACGCCAAAGGGGCATATGGATCGGCGGTTATGTGACTTTCATTCAGGTCAGGGATGAAACCTTCAAGCAGTTGAACAATTCTGCTTGAGCTCAATCCCATAGCCTGCAGGGTCGTCAGGGGTGACACAACGACCAGTCCGGCATCGCTGCTGAAGATCCTGCGAGCAACAATGCCGGTAAATATCAGACCATTGTGCTTGCCGCGATCGTGCATGATGATGGTACGACCGGCAGGAACCGGGTCGGAAAATGAAAACACCCCGTTTTCATCGGAAGGCGTTGATATCTGCTCTCCTGCATCCCAGCGACCGTTACCATTAACATCTTCGAAAAATGTTGCGCCGACAATATAGGGATCAACAACAATACCGCCGGTAATATAGGCTCCTGAGCTGCTACTGCTACCGCCGCTGCCGCCACAGGCCGCCAGAAGCATGACCAGCACTCCTGCTAACAGATATTGTGCTTTGTGTAAACTGTCCATTGTTTGTACTCCTTTGTCTGTCGGATTTTTTTGCCGGTGCAAAAAGTCCCCTGCCGAAACACCGCAGCGCGCAAGCAGGGCATTGACGATATCCACCGACTTTGACGGCTGTTTTTCATTTACTACGCAGATACTCCGACACTTTTTTTACCGCCCGCTCATTGAGGGTACGCGGCAACCGTGTCCAGTGCTGAGAGGTACCGACCCCGTCGGACCAGGTAAGAAGGGGCTGCTGTTCGGCTGTCAGGGCGTAGCTGTTATCAAGGGATGCTGCACCGGCACCAAAACCGACAACCATGCGGGCAGCGCTGCTGCCGGGGTTGTAGCCATCAATGGTCACTTCGAGAAGGTAGCGCCCCTCTTTGGGAGTAAAGTCTTTCCTTGTCGCTATTTGCCTGGCTTCATAACCGGAACGGCGCAACATATTCAACAGATCGCGCTCCATCCACTCACCAACTTCATTGCGAAACTGGTACTGGCGCTCATTCATGGTGGCGGGATCACCTCGATGCGCCAACAGGATTATTTCAACTTTTTTACCGGTGTCCGTCAGCGGCACGGAACCACTGCGAGCACAGCCAAAAAGCGTGACAATGGCCATTAACAACACAGTTCCCATCAGAAATTGTTTCATAAAAACTCCTTTTCACTCGTAAAATAGCGAATATAACTATCTGTCCATTATAGAAATGACATTACCGCACAAGCTGAAAGGGCCGACATTGTTGAATATGTCGGCCCTTCCCCCCTCTTTCACCGAATTTCCCTTGCAACAGGTTCCGGGCCTGATGACAACACCTTTGCCTGCGCCATCTTTTAAGCGTTTTTAACAAAAAGTCCAGTCGACTTTTTGTAGACCTTGCACTTTTTTTGCTTTTATGCTTGAGTTGTCCTGTCTGTTGTTTCATGTCTAACCATTTAATATCATAACAATTTCACTCAGAAATCAGGATTCATGCTCAGCTTGTCCGTCATAAAGCCGCCCCTGTGCCTTGCCGCGTTTGTTCTCTGGTTACTGGCAGTGCCAATGAACGGCCCTCTGATTACGGGCATTGGAATTGACGATTCCCTACGCTGGTTTCTCCTTTCCCATTTACTGACCCTGGTTGTCATCGGCAAATATTGCAGCAAACATCTTTTTTATCGTCTGGCTCCTCTTGCAATCATCCTGACCCTGGGGTTCAGCCTTCTGCTTCCTCTGGCACCATCGTTCGGCAGGCTGTTACTGGTACTGTCAGGCATTAGTGGTGCATTCGTTGCGTTGCGAGCCTGCAAGGGTCTACACGATGCGGTGTCACCCGTAAGCAGTGCCGCAGCTGGTCTTATTCTGGCAAATCTGGCCTTGTTTATCGTTTTTCATTTTCCAGCGACAGCACTGCCCCATTTCATGTTTGCAACGCTACCCCTGTTGCTGCAGTTACTCCCCAGCGGCAAAGGGCAAAGCATCCTTCTTGCCGACACCACTGCCAAACTACATCATTACCTCCCCTTCATCATGATTTTTCACATCATTACCGGCCTGATCTACAGCGTCATCTATCCCGCCTATCAACAACAAACGGCTCTGGTAGGAGTTCAATTGCCGTTTTACATAATAGCCGTAGTCACGGCGACTCTCCTGTTCAGAATCAATCGTGAAATACCTTTGGTTGCTGGTGTTGTTCTGGGAATGGGGGCTTTCATTGTCCTGCAATGGGATCACGTTGCTGCAACACCATTGAGCCTGTACATTGCCAACGCTGCACAAGGGTTCATCGATCTGTTTCTGCTGGCATTTCTGTTGCGTTTTGCTGATCCGCTACGGGCCTTTGGAATCGGCCTGGCAGCTCTGTGCCTTGGCATTTACGGTGGACATATCCTCGGCGATATACTGGTTGACAGCGCCGGTTCTGTTGCCCTGTTCGGCCATCTGTTTCTGAATCTGGCGGTACTGACCCTCTATTTACTGAATCGCCGACGGACATCAACGGCCATCAGTACCCAAACACCTCTGAACCCGTCACCACAACCACCTGGTAACATGACAACCGACACGGGCTCTCTTATTATTCCTGACCATCTGCGCCTGCTACTTTCTGAACAGGAATATCGCGTCCTCACCCTGAGCCTGGATGGCGTTACCTACAAACAAATTGCCGCCGACCTGGAAATTTCCGAATCTACTGTCAAAACTTACATGAAGAGAATTTGCGACAAATTTGGTGTGTCAGGAAAGAAGAGCCTGTTTCAACATCTTTCACAATAAAAGTAACCCCTTCCAGCCTGCAGAAACTCACTAGTAAACCATGATAAAAAAATTGGTTGACTAGTGGACGGATATTTGAGTATCTTCCCTCCTGACGTTGCCTCTGTGTCGCAAAAGGAGAGAAGAACAGCATGTATCATCTGATTGCCATTACCCTGCTCTGGGCCTTTTCTTTCAGTCTCATCGGTGTTTTCCTGGCCGGGCAGGTCGACTCCTATTTTTCCGTATTCATTCGAGTTGCCCTTGCTGCGCTGGTGTTTCTGCCGTTATTGCGCCGCATCCCCCTGAAACTGGCAGGTCAGCTAATGGTCCTTGGGGCAATTCAGCTGGGCATCATGTATGTTTTCTACTTTCACTCCTTCACCCTGCTGACGGTGCCTGAAGTACTGATCTTCACTATCCTGACCCCGATTTATGTCACCCTGATTCACGATCTGCTGCACCGACGTTTTCGCTTCGGCTATCTGGTCACGGCAGTACTGGCGGTGATCGGTGCCGCTATCATTCGCTACAGTCCGATTGAAAATCAGGTTTTTGTCGGTTTTCTGGTGGTTCAGGGGGCGAATCTCTGCTTTGCCCTGGGTCAGGTCGGCTACAAGGCACTGCTCGAACGCAATCCGACCACAGTTCCTCAGCGCTATCTGTTCGGTTACTTCTACCTTGGGGCCCTGGCGGTCACCCTGGTCCTGTGGCTGGCCCTTGGCGATATGGGCAAATTGCCGACCACCGGGACGCAATGGGGAATTCTGATCTATCTGGGGGTGATTGCGTCCGGACTCGGCTACTTTCTCTGGAACAAGGGCGCAACCCTGGTGGATGCCGGTACCCTGGCCATTATGAACAATGCCTTGATTCCGGCAGGTTTAGTGGTCAATTTATTGATCTGGAATCGCGATGCCGATCTGGTGCGCTTAAGTATTGGTGGCGGGGTGCTACTGCTGTCGCTATTGGTGCATGAATTCTGGGTGAAAAAATCGGGGTCTGTCATTCGCTCCGGTTGCTAAAACAACTTTGATGGCGGCGTAAAAAATCGCCTTTGAGCCGCATCAGCACACTTGAGAAATCCATAACAGCCGGTTATCCTCAGTGTCCCCTGCGCCTCCAGTGAATAAAGAGAGCGGGTGGTAACAGGTTTTTTGCCTTTACAACCGCCAAGTAAATAGCCGGAACATCAATCCTGATCTTTCCCCTTGCGCTGCCGCCTGAGCGCCAGTTCTTCCTGCAACGAGACAATCAACAGGATGGCGACGCCGACGCAGATGGCGCTGTCGGCGACATTAAAAGACGGCCAGTGGTATTGATACCAGTGGACGCCGATAAAATCGATCACCTCTCCCAAACGCACCCGGTCAATCACATTTCCCACGGCCCCCCCCAGGAGCAGCCCCAGGGACAGGTGCATCCATGTCGCTGATGGCGGCAATGTGCGTAAATACCAGATGATTCCCACCACGGCAACCAGGGCCACGGTCAGAAAAAACGGCAATCGCCAGGCACTGTCGGCAAAAATTCCGAAAGCCGCACCGGGATTACGCACATGAGTCAGGTAGAGGTGGTTATCAATCAGCACCTTGACCTGACCCAGGGCATAGTTGCGGTCAAAATATATTTTGGTCAGCTGATCAAGGATGAGGACCAACAATGCGATGCCGGTAAAAAGAGTATACTTAAATTTATTCGCCATGGGATCGTGGCTCCCATGACAAGGGTGTCTGTCGCCACGGATGGCGACAGTCAAGCGGCCATGGATGGCGAAGAGCGTCCCTTGGATTGGGAGTTACGATCTCAACCAGGGCGAATACAAAGGGGAAATTATTCATCTCATTCCGCTGCCAGTGCCGCAACGCACCGGGTACAGAGAGTGGGATGCTCCGCCGTATCACCGACACTGACGGCATAATTCCAACAGCGTTCACATTTACTGCCGTCAGCAGCAACAATCTGCACTTTAAGGCCTGCCACCTGCGATTCGTCCACGGCCAATGGCTCCGAACTTAACTCCACTTGCGACACGATAAAGCAGGCCGGCAACAACGGCAGATAGGTGTTCAGCAGCTCTTGGTACTCTTCCGGCACATTGAGCAACACCTTGGCCTCAAGGGATTGGCCGATGCGTTTTTCACCCCGGGCTTTCTCCAACTGCCGTGACACCTCGTTACGGACCTTGAGCAAACGCTCGTAGGTTGCCTCAAGGGCATCGTCAATATCAGCAGCGACAACCTCAGGGAAGGGGGCGAGATGCACACTCAAAGGGCGTTCACCGGGTAGACGCTGCCAGATTTCATCGGCAGTAAAGCTCAATACCGGAGCAATCAGACGGGTCAGGCTATCAACAATAAGGAACAGGGTAGTACGCGCACTACGATACTCCAGGCTTGATGCCGCACTGGCATAGAGACGATCTTTAAGAATGTCCAGATAAAAGGCGCTCAGATCGATGCTGCAGAAGTTGTGAACGGCATGGTAAATGGTGTGAAATTCATATCGCTCATAAGCATTACGAACCCGTTGGGTGAGGCGCGCCAGACGTGACAAAGCCCAGCGGTCGAGTTCGAGCAACTCTGCAGCAGGCACCTTATCCGTTGCCGGATTAAAGTTGTTGAGATTGCCCAGCAGATAACGCGCGGTATTGCGGATACGCCGGTAGGCATCGGACAGACGCTGGAGCGTCTCGTCACCAAGACGGATATCATCACGATAGTCGGTGGCGGCCACCCACAGACGCAGAATCTCGGCACCATACTTTTTGATAACCTCGTCAGGAGAGATAACATTCCCCATCGACTTCGACATGGGGCGCCCATCTTTGTCGAGGACAAAACCGTGGGTCAGCACCGCTTTGTAGGGGGCACAATCCCTGGTACCGACGGATTCGAGCAAACTGGAATGAAACCAGCCGCGATGTTGATCCGACCCTTCCAGATAAAGATCTGCCGGGCTGTGAAGCTCGTCGCGCAGCTCACAGACAGCGGCATGGGACACTCCGGAATCAAACCAGACATCGAGAATGTCGGTTTCCTTGGTAAAGCGGTCGTGGCTACAGGCCGGACAGCGGGTACCTTTCGGGAGCAGATCGGCAGCATCCTTTTCAAACCAGACATCGCTGCCCTTTTCCTCAAACTGGTCGGCAATATGGTGCATGATGGCACCATCGTTAAGGGCTTCACCGCACTTTTCACAATACATGATGGTAATCGGCACCCCCCAACTGCGCTGACGGCTGACGCACCAGTCAGGACGGGCTTCGATCATGTTGTAGATGCGGTCGCGACCCCAGGCCGGAATCCATTCGACCCGTTCAATCTCCTCCAGGGCTTTGCGGCGCAGGTCATTGTGCTCCATGCTGATGAACCACTGCTCGGTGGCACGGAAAATGACCGGCTTTTTACAGCGCCAGCAATGGGGATAGCTGTGACTGACATTGCTTTCGTGCAACAGGGCTCCGACCTCACGCAGCTTGTCATTGACGGCACCATTGGCATCAGCCAGCTTCATACCGCCGAACAATTCGAGATCTTCGCGATAACGACCATAGTCATCCACCGGATTGTAGATATCCAGACCGTATTTGAGACCAATGTGATAGTCATCATGACCATGCCCCGGTGCCGTGTGGACACAGCCGGTACCAGCTTCAAGGGTAACGTGATCACCGAGCATAATCAGGGAATGCCGCTCATAAAAAGGGTGGCGGCAGTTTTTATTGTCAAACTCGGCAGCATCAAGGGATGCCACCACAGTACCCTCAATACCCACAGTTGCCTGCAGTTTTTCCCGCAGCCCCTCGGCAACGACCAGATAGTCGCTACCAGTGTCGATAACCACGTAAGGGAATTCAGGATTAAGGCTGATACCCAGGTTGGCCGGAATCGTCCAGGGAGTCGTGGTCCAGATGACAAAACTTAAGGGCTTGTCGGTCAGATGCGCCAAAGACGGCGGCAAGGAATCGACAAAAGGAAACTTGACATAGATCGAAGGCGAACTGTGATCATCATATTCAACTTCTGCTTCCGCCAGGGCGGTGACACAGGAGGCACACCAGTGGATCGGCTTTTTCCCCTTGAACAGTGACCCCCGCTCAGCCAGCCGCGCCAATTCACGGGCCGTGGTTGCTTCGTAGCCTTCCGTCATGGTCAGGTAGGGATCGGCCCAGTTGCCGAAAATCCCGAGACGCTGGAATTCCTGGGCCTGGGTCGCGATCCAGACCTTGGCATACTCACGACACTCACGCCGGAACTCGGCCTTGCTCATGTCGCGCTTTTTCTTGCCGAGTTTTTTATCCACCATCAGTTCAATCGGCAGACCGTGACAGTCCCAGCCCGGCACGTAGGGAGTATGAAAGCCCTGCATCCGCTTGCTTTTGACAATGATGTCCTTGAGCACCTTGTTCAGGGCATGCCCCATGTGGATGTGACCATTGGCATAGGGCGGGCCATCGTGCAGAATAAATTTCTGCTTGCCGCTATTGGCTTCTTCGAGTTGGGCATCGAGAGCAGCCTGCTGCCACTGGGCAAGAATTTCCGGTTCCCGTACCGGCAGGTTGGCTCGCATGGGAAAATCGGTTTCCGGTAAATTGAGGGTGTCTTTATAGTCCATTGATCTGTCTCTCCGAGGGGTAACACAACCCCTGATGATGTATTTTTCGTAACCATTCAGCACCGGATTCGGATTCCCATTCCAAGGGACACTTTACGCCATCCGTGGCCGTTCGACTGTCGCCGTCCGTGGCGACAGACGCCCTTGTCACGGGAACCCGAACCCAGCGCTCGACATTGTGGTAACCTGTCACTAATTTTCTTTCTATTCCTGTACGCTTTGTCCCATCAGCCGCGCCCATAGTATTCCCAGTTGCTCGTGAATCCAGGCATCGGTACGGGCCAGGGTTCCCCCGTCGGGCAGGGTCCACCAGCGTCGAGTCGGCTTGTGCAGGTGACCGGTCGGAGCCGGAACGGGATCAAGACCGGCACCACGAAATAATTCCATCGTCCGTGGCATATGGGTCGCCGAGGTCACGACAACCAGCCTGGGCGCAGCAAATAGATCAGCAATCAATTGGGCTTCTTCTGCGGTGTCGCGTGGACCGGTAAAGGTCAAAATATCCTCATCGGCAACGCCCAGAGCCAGAGCCAACTCCCGGAGCTTATCCGGATACGACACAGGATCGGCACCCAGACCATGATAGCCGGTAAAAATCAGGCGACTGCCGGGATTCTGCCGATAGATCCTTATCCCTTCGGCCAGCCTGACAATGGCAGAAGAACTGAGCTGACTGGTCAGGGGCTGATCATCCACGGTCTGGTGCCAACTCCCCAGAACAGCAATATACTGGGGCGAAATCTCTCCCTGTTCGTAAGCCGGGTAGCGCATTTCCAGCTCGGCTATCCAGCGACTGTTCAAGGGTGCGTAACTGCTGACAAACAACAGAACGGCGGCAACAACAACACAAAGCACCCCGAACCAGCGGTTTTTGCGCCGCAACAGTGCCGGAATCGCCAGTAGCAGCAACAACAGGGTCAGGGGAACCGGAGTTAAAAAGTCACCCAGAATTTTTTTGAGCAGAAAGAGCAGATGATCCATGGGTCAGCTTCCGGGCATGGCAAAAAAGCGTGAAACAGCGGGAGATTAACGCAGAAAATAGAATTGATCAAGATACCACAGCCGGATAATGGCAGATATCTGAAAAATACCAATCACGACACAAGGGTGATTTGCGACAAGGATCCTTGCGATAGGTCACAAACAGGTATGAAGAGCAAAAAGAGAGCTTACCGCAACACAATCCTTTCCCTTGGGCTGCCGCTTCCACTATAATCCCCCACCATGCTCGACACCTTCTCCCCAGATTGCCTTGACCAGATGCGTTATGCCATCGCCCAAGCCGATGGCCGCGAGGTCTTTTTTCTCGGTCAGACCGACGCACAGCAGCGGATCGTCCAGATCGAGGTGCTGGCCCGTGGTTCCAAACAGGCAGTGCCTGCCATTCTCCATACCTGCGCCTTTGGTGACATTGTTATCCATAATCATCCTTCGGGCAATCTGGAGCCTTCATCTGCCGACATCAATGTTGCCTCGACGGCAGGTGATCTTGGCGTCGGCTTTTTCATTGTCAATAATCAGGTCGATGAGGTCTACCGTGTTGTTGAACCCTTTGCGGCCAAGCCCGCCCACCAACTGGAATATCAGCAAGTTCAAGAACTTCTGGGCCCCGATGGGGTCATTGCTGCCAAACTGCCCGGCTACGAAAATCGCCCCGAACAACTGCGCATGGCCTTTGCCGTAGCTGAAGCGTTCAACAAGGATCAGTTAGCTGTTATTGAAGCAGGAACCGGCACCGGCAAAAGTCTGGCTTATCTGGTCCCGGCCCTGCTGTTCGCACGCGACAACCATGAGCGGGTCGTGATATCAACCCGCACCATCAACCTGCAGGAGCAGTTGATTCGCAAGGACATCCCCCTGCTGAAGCGCGCCACCGGTATCGACTTTCAGGCAGTACTGGTCAAAGGACGCAGCAATTATTTCTGTTTACGCCGCGCAGAAAGCGCAGGCTCGGAGCTCGGACTCTTCGATCAGGATCTCAGCGCCGAATTGCAACAGATCATGCTCTGGGCGACAGCCACCGAAGATGGTTCCCGCGAGGATCTGTCCTTTATCCCCTCCTACCAGGCCTGGGACGAAATCTGCTGCGAAGCAGACCAGTGCGCGCGAGTGCGTTGCACCCACTACAATCGCTGTTTTTTCCACCGCGCCCGGCGGCGGGCAGCAGGGGCCAACCTGCTGGTTGTCAATCATGCCCTGCTATTATCCGACCTGTCATTGCGCCAACAGACTGACAATTATTCGGCCACTGCTGTACTGCCTCCTTTTGAGCGGGTTATTCTCGACGAAGCCCATCATCTCGAGGATGTTGCCACCAGCTACTTCTCCGCCCAGATCACCCGCTTTACTTTTTCACGGATACTGAACCGTCTGCGGCATCCGCGCCGACTGGAACAGGGTCTGCTGCCGCGACTGCTCGACCAGCTCGCCCGCGAACTGCCGGACAGCGAAGATGCTCTCTTCCGCAGCTTTCACGAGGCCATCGAAGAATTGACCGCCCGACGCCAACGCTTATACGAGCTGTCCATTGATGATTTGCAGGCCGTCGCCACGGAACTGCCTGCTGCCATTGGTAAAAAAGTCGGCCCCGGAATGGAACTCAAGCATCGTATTCTTCCCGATTTTCTACTGACTGAGACATGGCAGCACCTCTATCAACGTCTTGAGGGGTTACGGCACGAAACGTCACGCCTCGAACAGGGGCTGACCGCACTTCTGCGTCTTGCAACCACCCTGCCCGATAATATTATTGACAAGGTCAATGCTACCCTTCTCGACCTGCGCGGCATGGCCGGTCGCCTGGATCTGATTGTCGCAGATCTGGCCTCCTTTCAGGCAGCAACACCGGACAGTTGCCTGTGGATCGAAGTTCGCGAAGGACGTATCGGTCGCGGCAAGGGGATGATTACCAGCCTCTGTCAGGCCCCCCTTGATGTCGGTGCCGGCTTGAATAATGCTCTTTATGAGCGTATCCGTACCCTGGTCATGACCAGTGCCACCCTGACTGTAGCCGATTCCTTTTCGTACTTTTCTTCCCGGATTGGACTGGCACAGGCCGAATCGGGGCGCTTCAAGCAACTGGCCCTGCTCTCTCCGTTTGACTACCGGCAACAGGCGCTGGTCGTTGTTCCGACCGATATTCCCGAACCGGGACGTCCGGGCTTTGCCGAAGCGGTACGCGACGCCGTTGAAAAGGCGATTCGCACCAGTCAGGGGCGCAGCTTTGTTCTTTTCACCTCCTATGCCTTGCTGCGCGATGTCCACGAGCAGCTGGCACCCATTCTCGAGGCCCAGCGACTGCGCTGCCTGCGCCAGGGAGAGGAAAACCGCCATCATTTGCTCAAACGCTTTGCCGAAGACATTTCCAGCACCCTGTTCGGCACCGATTCCTTCTGGGAAGGTGTCGACGTCCCCGGCAGTTCACTGGAGCAGGTCATTATTACCCGACTCCCCTTCAAGGTCCCTACTGAACCGATTCTTGAAGCCCGCTGTCAAGCCATCACAGATGCCGGAGGTGATGCCTTTATGGATTACACCGTCCCCCAGGCCGTTATCCGTTTCAAGCAAGGCTTTGGTCGCCTGATTCGTCATCGTAACGACCGCGGCGTCGTGCTGGTCCTCGACAGTCGCGTTACCAAGCGTGGCTACGGGCGATTATTTCTCAAATCCCTGCCTCCGGCACCAATAATCCGTGGCCCCGGCGAACAGGTTTTTGCTACACTGCAGGAGTTTTTTCACCCAACGGAATCCATAAGGACATCATCATGACATATCTGCTCAGATCCATCCTGCTACTGGTCCTTCTGGGACTGCTGACAGCCTGCGACAATCCCGCCGGCCTTAATCCCCTGCGCCCCAATGACAGAATTCTCGCCTTTGGTGACAGCCTCACCGTCGGCACCGGGGCTGATGCCAACACCAGCTATACCGCTCATCTGTATCGTCTGATCGGTCGCAACATCATTAATGCCGGCATTCCCGGTGAAGTCAGCGCTGATGGCGCTCGCCGTCTACCAGGGCTCCTCGACACCCACAAACCCCATCTGGTGATCATTATGCACGGCGGCAATGACCTGCTGCAAAAACGTGACGAACAGCAACTCAAGGACAATTTGCGCCGCATGTACGAAGCCGCCAACCAGCGCCGTATTCAGGTCGTCATGATCGCCGTTCCCAGACCCGGACTGATCATCCAGGACGCCCCGGTCTATAAAGAACTCGCCACTGAGCTTAACATACCGCTTCTTGAGGGAGCCTTGACGGAACTGATGAAAAACAACGCCTACAAAAGCGACGCCGTTCACCTTAATAGCGCCGGGTACGAAGCATTGGCACGCAATATTGCCGACTTTTTGAAACAGAAGGGTGCTATCTGAAATAAAACATGATGGCTTTCTTGCGAAAGCATCAACACATGGGGAGGGGGAACTATGCAACGCATCAAAGATTGGCCCGCCGCAGAACGTCCACGGGAAAAACTGCTGGCCAGGGGGGCCGAGCATCTGACCGATGCTGAACTGCTGGCGCTGATCATCCGCACCGGTGATTCATCGAGCAAAAACAGCGCTGTCGATCTGGCGCGAGGACTGCTCAGCCACTTCGGCTCCCTGCGCCAATTGGCAAGAGCCACCATTACCGAACTCTGTTATCAGCCCGGCATCGGTCCCGCCAAAGCGGCAGAAATTCAGGCGTTGTTTCAGATTGCCCGCCGCTTCTCCGACCAACGCCTGCAACCCGGCCAACCCTACCGCTCATCTACTGATGCTTTTTATCATTTTCACGAACGTCTGTGCGATTACCGCAAAGAGGTCTTTCTGGCCCTGCTCCTTGACACCAAAAATCGCCTTATTCGTGAAGTACAGATCTCCGAGGGCAGTCTTACTGCCAGCATCGTTCATCCGCGCGAGGTCTTTGCCCCGGCCCTGAAAGAATCAGCGGCAGGGATACTTTTTGTTCATAATCACCCGTCAGGCGATCCGACACCCAGCCGCGAGGACATTGAGATCACCCAGCGCCTGAAACAATCCGGTGACCTTCTCGGCATCCGGGTGCTGGATCACATCATTATCGGCAACGGCGCCTACATCAGTCTGGCTGACCGGGGGGAGTTGTAGCATGACAGCATCATTTCCTGATGCTGTCACAAACAAGCTAAACTGGTATGGCTAAGCAAAAAAAGGCAGCTGCAAGGCGCGCCATTGTCGAACAATGAGGCATACTTACGTATGTTGAAGCCGTGAGACGATGTCAGCAACGCCGCAGCTGACGAGTTTGTGCGACACCATCATCTCTTTGAGCCTGCTCGCTATCGATTCAAAACTTATCGGTATATCTGTTTGCGGTGGTCTGCCTCAATGACCAGTATCCGCATATGCTGATCTTGAATATCGCAGATAACCCGATAGTCACCGATACGATAGCGCCACAATTCACCCAGAGAGCCTTTTAACGCTTTTCCACGACTACGTGGGTCCTCCAGGGATGCAATGGTGTGATCGAGATAATCAAGAATCCGCCGAACGACCTGTCGATCCAGTTTGCTCAGGTGGTTAGCTGCCGTCCGGGTATAATCAATGGTCCAGGCCAAGAGATTGTCTCACTTCACTGCCGGAAAGAACTTCTTCTTCACCCTTGCGAATCCTTTCGAGCACATCTGCAGCCAGATAATAGTCTTCCAGATCTTCCAGACCGCGCTCAATCAGTTCCCGTAAATAAAAAGCCTTGGTACGACCGGTCTGGTCAGCTAGAAAGTCGAGTCTTTTTTCCAACTCCGGTTCCAGGCGAATTGATGTTGCCATGACGGGTTCCTTTCCAAGTTGGTATTCAATGTATTCAACATATCACAATACAAAAAAAACTGCCATTTCTGGAAAAGCTCTTGAACAGAACGCCCCTGCTAATCAAGACCGTAGTCTTTGATCTTGTACATCAACGCCCGCAGGCTGATTTCCAGCAGATGGGCCGCCTGGGTGCGGTTGCCACAGGTGCGCTCCAGGGCCTGGCGGATGTAGTCTTCCTCCAGTTGTCGCGAGGCGGTTTTCAACGACAGCTCGTCCGGCAACACCTCCTGTCGCAGCATTTCAGTTTGCAAAGAGGGTAACTCAAGTTCGTCTCCGGAGTTGAAGATCAGGGCTTTTTCCAGATAGTTTTCCAGTTCGCGGATATTCCCCGGCCACTGATACTGTTGCAATTGTAGGATAGCAGCATCGGTGAGGAGCGGCACCGGGCGATGATCGCGAGCGCAATAGCGTTGAATAAAATGACGTGCCAGCACCGGGATATCCGCCAAGCGTTCCCGCAGGGGTGGGACATGCAGATCGACCACTGCCAGGCGATAGTAAAGGTCGCTGCGAAACTGTCCGGCCTGAACAGCCTGCCATAAATCCCGTGCCGCAGCTGCGATCACCCGAGCCGAAACTTTTTCTGTTCGGGTACCGCCAACCTTGCGGATTTCCCCCTCCTGCAATACCCGCAGCAATTTCGGCTGCAATTCCAACGGCAGGTCGGCAATTTCATCCAGCAACAGGGTGCCACCGGCAGCAATGGTAAAAAGTCCTTTTTTTTCACGGTCAGCGCCGGTAAAAGCACCTTTGACATGACCAAAAAGTTCGCTTTCGAGCAAACCACTGGTCAGGGCGCTGCAATTGATCGCCAGGAATTCTCCCGAACGCCCACTTTCACTATGCAAGGCTCGGGCAATCAACTCCTTACCGGTACCCGTTTCTCCTTTGATCAGCACCGGTGACTCGGTCACGGCAACCTTGCTGACCTGTTTCAGGAGCTCACGCATTTGCAGACTGTCATGGACGATATGAGAAATGGAAAATCCGCTGTGACAGCGAGACAGGGCTTGCTTGAGACTGACATTTTCGCGGTGAAGCTGTAATCGTTCTTCGGCTTTACGTAAGGTCAGGAGCACCTCGTCAGGCTTGAAGGGTTTGGAAATATAATCGTAAGCACCGGACTTGATGCACTCGAGGGCCGTATCAATGCTGCCATAGGCGCTCATCATGATGATCGTGATGTCAGAAGCGAGCACTTCCGGCTGCTTAAGAAATGTCAGACCGTCCATATCGGGCATACGAATATCGCACAAAACAAAGTCAAACTTTTCCTTGCGCAACCGTGTCACAGCCTCCAGACCGTTTTGGGCCTCGGTAATACGGTAATCATGCCCCTCCAACACCAGGCGTAACATGTGGCGCATAGAAGCTTCATCATCAACGATCAGCAGGTTTCGATATGTGCCCGCCATGGTCATCCCCTCTTTGTCTGGATCAACAGTCTATATCTCTTTTCAAAGCAGTCCCGCACGACTGCCCGGTTTTTTGAAGAATAGCCATGTTTTACCCCATGGGCAATCATCTGCTTGATGATGTCGGCCTGAAAGGTTTGCTCGTTGGATTTGTTTATCACCCGTCTTCCCTCCTCTAAAGCCCTTTTGTACGGACATAATATCGCACAGCAGCGAAACGTGTCGATATTTTTAAAAATTATCGACACATCAAGACAATATGTCGATTCCGTCAAGATATGGCGGCAAGCTATCGTCTGCTATTGTGTTAACAGCTCCAGAAACCTGCCGTTGATATAGTAGACCTCGCGTCCGATTTTTACGGAGCTCAAGAGGCCGATCTTTTCCAGCTCTTTCAGATAAGTCGAAGCTGTTTGCCGGTGGGCGATGCCGGATTCTTCCAGAAAACGAATCTTGCAATATGGCTGGCGATAAAGCAGTTCCAGCAGATCCTTGCTGTAAATCTTCGGCAGTTCGCTACGAACGCGCTCTATGTCTTCCAGCATCAGATCGCGAATAGCGAGAATTCGCTGCCTGGTGCCACGGGCTGTTACTTCGATGGCCATCAGCATGTAGAGAATCCAGGCTTCCCAGTCGCCGTTCTCGGTAACCCGGCGCAAGCCGGTATAGTAGTCTTTTTTGTTGTCGATAATATAACGGCTCAGGTAGAGAACCGGGATATCAAGCAAGCGCCGTTCAATCAAATACAGGATATTCAGAATACGTCCGGTTCGACCGTTACCATCGGTAAAGGGATGGATCGCCTCGAATTGGTAGTGAATAACCGCCAACTTCACCAGCGGGTCGATATCATCCTCGGCGTAAATAAACTTCTCCAGGTTGGCCAGCATATGCCGTAAAACAGCCTCCCCTTCGGGTGGGGTATAAATCACCTCCCCATGATCATTAACCAACTTGGTTCCCGGCGTTTTACGTACTCCGGCCCGGCTTTTTTTGATGGTCTGAAACAGCTCTTCGAACAGATTGGTCGTCAGTGGACGATCTTGATTGCGGATACAGTCGAAACCGTGCCAGAGGGCTTCGTTGTAACGAAGAACCTCTTTGGTGTGCAGATCAGCCTTGCCGCCAGGGCTTGCGAACGCACGGTAAAGTTCGTCGTTGGTGGTGACGATACTTTCGATTTCTGAGGAGAGTTTTGCTTCCTGCAAACCAATCGATTGAATCAGAATCGCCTGATTCGGCACCAGCTCACCGGCCCCTTTCAATTCAGCCAACGCCTTGTTGGCTGCAATCGCCTGTTTAAGAACAGCCTTGCTTTCCAGCTCAATCGACAAGGGCAATTCGGGCAGATTATTGTAAGGGTGCTGGGGATCAAAAGACATCAACGGCTCCGGCGACGAAGGATTAACATGTCGAATATTTGTCACAATTTCGACATGTTTCAACTATATGTCGAAACAATCGACAAATCCATTAAAATTCTTGGTACCTGAAAAGATTTCTGTTGATGCTGAACGGTCAAGGGGATGGCAATAGACAAGAAAGCAATAATTTTATTATCAGCGGGGTTGCTTGGCCCGACTCGGTTATCTCGTAACTCCCCCCGGCCCCCTCTTATCCTAAGAGGGGGAGAAAAGCTTTGCCCTTCCCCGCTCTGCTTTGTCTTGCTCTGCCCTGCTTTGCTCCTCCCCTTAAGTTAAGGGGAAGTCGGGAGGGGTTATGAGACTCTAAAGCCATCTTCCTCTGGCGGAATCAGAATAGAAATGCTTCCGAGATCTTCCATTGACAGATTCGGCTGAGCCGCCTGTACGGCTCCCTGCCAAATTACACTCTGTGCAAAAAGCGTTTCTAACCAACGGCAACGTTCGGTTCCGGGTAAAGGACACAGAACGTGAGCAGGAAAGGATAAAAGAAAGGAGTTCCCCTCCTTGACCGTTTGAGAGGATAACAAACATTTTTATAGATCAGAAGTGAAAAGGAACGACCACAACTGTGATCAATGATCGAGGGGGGACTTGCATGGTGATCTGCTGTTGCTGTTATTAAAGCAGACTCCAAACACCGAAGGGACGAGCTGTTCAGCCCGTCCCTTCGGTGTTAATCCTGCGAATCTTCAGTAAAGCGTCTGTCCGACAGCTTCAGAAGTTTTTTATGGCGTCCAGATCTTCAGCAGTGCCTCGGCCATTTCTGCCGGAGATTCTGCCACACTGATACCGCATGCAGCCAAAAATTCCTTTTTGCTGCCGGCATCGCCCTTACCGCCGGAGATAATGGCTCCGGCATGACCCATGCGCTTGCCTGCAGGAGCTGTCGCCCCGGCAATGAAGGCGGCAACGGGCTTGGTCATGTGATCGCGCACATAGGCTGCTGCTTCTTCCTCGGCATCGCCACCAATCTCACCGATCATGATGACAGCTTTGGTGTCGGGATCGGCTTCGAACATCTTCATGACATCAAGATGGCTGGTCCCGTTAACCGGGTCACCACCGATGCCGACGCAGGTTGACTGACCGATATTACGGGTGGTCAATTGCCATACGGCTTCATAGGTAAGGGTACCGGAGCGGGAAACAACGCCGACGGGGCCGGGCTTGTGGATGTAACCGGGCATAATGCCGATTTTGCATTCGCCGGGGGTAATAACACCGGGGCAGTTGGGGCCGATAAGACGGCTGTTGCGCCCTTCCATGTATTTACGCACCTTGACCATGTCCAGCACCGGGACACCTTCGGTGATGCAGATGACCAGTTCAATACCGGCGTCAACAGCCTCCATAATGGCATCGGCACTGCCGATGGGCGGCACGTAGATAACAGAGGCGGTAGCACCGGTCTCTTTCACCGCATCTTCAACGGTATTGAAAATCGGGAAGCCGTCGACACTGGTTCCACCTTTGCCGGGGGTAACGCCGCCGACCATCTGTGTTCCGTAATCCCTGGCTCCCTGAGCGTGGAAAAGGCCCGTCGCACCGGTAATCCCCTGGGTAATAACCTTGGTATTTTTATCGATCAGAATACTCATCGTTAACTCTCCTTAGCCGTTGACGGCTTTGACAATTTTTTCGGCAGCGTCAGCCATTCCTTCGGCACTGACAATGTTCAACCCCGATTCGGCCAGCAGTTTGCGCCCTTTTTCAACGTTGGTACCTTCAAGGCGAACCACCAGGGGAATGGTGACTCCAACCTGCTTGGCAGCTTCAATAATACCGGTGGCAATCACGTCACACTTCATGATACCGCCGAATATATTGACCAGAATGCCCTTCACCTTGTCATCGGAAAGAATGATCTTGAAAGCTTCGGTAACCCGCTCGATGGTGGCACCGCCCCCAACATCAAGGAAGTTGGCCGGCTCGCCGCCAGAGTGCTTGATAATGTCCATGGTGGCCATGGCCAGACCGGCACCGTTAACCATGCAGCCGATATTGCCATCAAGAGCAATATAGGAAAGCTCGTACTGGGAGGCTTCGATCTCCATCGGATCTTCTTCGTCGTAATCGCGCAGATCACGAATCCGCAGATGACGGAACAGGGCATTGTCATCGAGATTGATTTTAGCATCGAGGCAGATCAGATTTCCCTCTGCGGTGAGAATCAGGGGATTGATCTCCAGCAAGGAGCAGTCAGACTCAACAAAAGCCCGGTACAGATTCATGAGCAGGGGCACGGCCTGCTTGACCTGGGGCAGGGCAAAGCCAAGCTTGAAAGCAACCTTGCGCGCCTGGAAAGCCGTCAGGCCAACCACCGGATCGACGGCTTCAAAGAAAATCTTTTCCGGTGTTTCCGCCGCCACATCCTCAATATTCACTCCACCTTCAGCCGAAGCCATCAGGGTGACACGGTCGGTAGAACGATCGACCAGAAAGGACACGTAGAATTCATCGGCAATATTACTGGCATTTTCCACCAGCACCCGCTTGACGATTTTTCCTTCCGGGCCGGTCTGATGGGTGACGAGGGTCATGCCAAACATGTCTTTGGCAAACTTGCGTACTTCGTCCGCAGTTTTGGCGATCTTGACACCGCCTCCCTTGCCGCGACCACCGGCATGAATCTGGGCTTTAACTGCCCAGGGACCGTCCCCCAGCCGCCGCGCCCAATCGCGAGCGATATTGCTGTTGTAGGTCACATGTCCGTCCGGAACAGGGACGCCGAAATTGCGCAAAATTGCTTTGGCTTGATACTCGTGAATGTTCATCGTGTCCTCACCTGGTTAGAAAATCTGACGTGGAATAAACACTGAAAACGCGGGTCTCAGTGACGAAAATCAAAACACTCAAGGTGTACCCGAGTTAGCGGCAGATTGTCAAGTGGTCAGGCCACCCGTGGAGAGAAAATAGATGGGCAGATGAAAAGTCGCGGAGAAGAGCAGAAAAAAGCGCCGACACCCACATCGGTACCGGCGCTGCCCATTGATGTATGCAAACCTTTATCAGGCTTTGACTTTATTCCAGTCGGCCAGAAACTTGTCAATGCCGACATCGGTCAACGGATGTTGGGCCAACTGCTTCATCACCCCAAAGGGGATGGTACAGATGTCGGCGCCAATCAGCCCGGCATTGAGAACATGAAGCGGTGAGCGCACCGAGGCGACAATGATTTCGGTATCATAACCGTAATTGTCAAAAATGGTGCGAATCTGCTCGACCCCTTCCATCCCTTCATGACCGACATCGTCAAGCCGACCGACAAAGGGTGACACATAGGTTGCACCGGCCTTGGCAGCTAAAAGGGCCTGCAACGGCGAAAAGATCAAGGTCACGTTAGTACGGATCCCGGCGTTGCTGAACAGTTTGGTGGCCTTCAGCCCTTCCGTCGTCATCGGCACCTTGACCACAATATTGTTGTGAATAGCTGCCAGTTCCTGGCCTTCCCGTACCATCCCCTCGGCATCGAGGGCAATAACCTCTGCAGAAACAGGACCATCGACAATACTGGTAATTTCGGTGATGACCTCTTTGAAGTCACGACCGCTCTTGGCGATCAGAGAAGGATTGGTCGTAACTCCATCAACCAGACCCAGATCGTGGGCGGCGCGGATTTCCGACACTTCTGCCGTATCGATAAAAAACTTCATGTTGAACTCCTTCGTTTACGAATCGTTGTCGCTCTCTTTAAAATGATCGAGACAGGTTTTAGAGCAAAAATAATAATCTTTGCCACCAATGCGCGCTTTGATCGCGTCATTCTGTGGCAAACAGGTTCCACAAACGGGGTCTTCCACCATGGATTCACCCGTCATCTGTTTTTTCCGCTGGGGAGGCGCAGGCGTGCCGGAAGAAGAACGCGTCAGTGACAAGAAAAAAGAATAAAGAACAAATCCCAACAGGATAAGCAACAAGAGCTTGATCATCAGCTTACCAGATACCTCGTGATTGGATTTCTCCTGCTTTGGCAGGCAGGGAATGCAGCATTTCTGTTATCGTTCGGTTATACACCGGGTGGCGCAACGCCGGAGCCAGATCACATAGGGGCTGCAGGACGAATGCTCGCAAATGCAGACGTGGGTGCGGAAGCGTCAGTTGCGGTGTTGAACAAACAAGACTGCCTATCAGCAACAAGTCAACATCAAGGGTCCGAGGCCCCCAGCGTTCACCGCGTTGCCGCCCGCCAAGCCGCTCAAATTCAAAACAACAGGCCAGCAGATCGGCGGGAGACAGGCTGGTTGAAAGCTCAAGAACGGCATTGAGATAATCGTTCTGACCGACCGGCCCACCGACCGGAGCAGTCTGATAGAGGGGTGAACAGGCAATCACATTGATACGATCATGCTGATCCAACGCTTGTCGGACCTCAATAAATCGCGCCAGGGGATCGCCCAGATTACCCCCCAGACCGATGAATGTTCGACACTGGTTCATCTCTGTCATAACCTGCGGCATTAAAACACAGGCAGAAAAATAAAATCAATCGACCTTTTTGCGTGGTCAGGCGTACCCTCCTTTTTGCCCCAGCATTTCGCGCGTCACCAGCACGATCCCCTTGGAGGTGATGCGAAAACCGTTTTTCCTGTCCTGTTCAGGATCGTAACCGATCACCATGCCTGCCGGAACCTCACAACTGCGATCAATAATCGCCCGGCGAATTTTACAATTTCGATGAATGGTCACCTCGGGCAGAATCACTGTTTCGTCGATGGTACAATAGGAATGAACGCGAACATTGGAAAACAGCAGGGTTTTATTCAGGCGTGAACCGGAGATGATGCAACCACCGGAAACCGTTGAATCAACAGCCATCCCGCGACGATCATCATCATTGAATACAAATTTGGCCGGAGGCAAATGCATTTGGTAGGTCCAGATCGGCCAGTCGGGATCATACAGATTCAATTCCGGGTCGGGAGAAATCAATTCCATGTTTGCCTCCCAGAAAGCGTCGAGAGAACCAACATCCCGCCAATAGGCGCGCTGATTGGTTTCCGGATTTCGAAACGGGTAGGCAATCACGTTGTGGCTGTTAATAATCGACGGAATAATATTTTTGCCGAAATCATGCTCTGAAGCAGAGTTTTTTCCATCTGTCTTGAGAACTTCTTCGAGAAACTCCGTATTGAAAATGTAGTTGCCCATGGAAGCCAGGGTCATTCCCGGTTGACCGGGAATCTCCGATGGATGTTCGGGCTTTTCGTCAAAACGTACAATGTGCATATCATCATCAACCGTCATCACGCCAAAATTGCCCGCAGCTTCCTGAATCGGCACCTCCATGCAGGATACGGTCATGTCCGCACCACTTTCGACGTGATGCAGCAACATATCGCGATAATCCTGTCGATAGATGTGATCACCCGAAAGAATCATGACATACTTGGGCTTCTCCGCGCGGATGATGTCGAGATTCTGATACACAGCATCAGCCGTTCCCTGATACCATTCTTCTGAAAAGCGCTGAGATGCGGGAAGAATTTCGACAAACTCATTCAACTCTTTTTTGAAATGGCTCCAGCCACGGACCAGATGGCGAATCAGCGAATGGGACTTGTACTGGGTCAAGACCCCGATGCGACGGATGCCGGAATTGACACAATTGGAAAGAGGAAAATCAATAATCCGGTATTTGCCGCCAAAATAGACTGCCGGCTTGGCCCGCCATGCGGTCAACTCATGCAAGCGACTCCCGCGCCCACCGGCCAGAACCAGGGCAAAGGTGTCTTTGACGAGATGACTGACATAACGGTAGACAATGTGCGGCTCTGGCTGTGTGCTCATAAGCAACTCCCTTCCGGCATAAGAAAATGTCAACCTGCAACAATTTTCCATTATACCGTTTCTTTTATGAGTTGTCTCTTACATTGAAGTAAATTACCGGAAAAAGATAAAGAAGTTGCCCCATAGCAGTTGCTCAGTTTAAATGGTACGACATAAACAATAACTGCATGGACGCCATGACCTGTCATAACAACCTCAACACCAGCTTGTTGCTGCGACTTTTTATCCCTTTTGGTCTGGGATACACGGTCTCCTACCTGTTCCGCACCATCAATGCCGTGATTGCGCCCAATTTAATAGTTGAACTCAATCTGTCTCCCGGCGATCTGGGCTTGCTGACCTCAACTTACTTTCTGTGCTTTGCCGCTTTTCAGTTACCCCTGGGCATCCTCCTCGATCGTTTTGGTCCACGCCGGGTCGAAAGCATTTTGCTGTTGTTTGCCGCCGCCGGGGCACTGTTTTTTTCCCTCGCAACCTCGATTTCAGGACTACTGTTCGGCAGGGCGCTGATCGGCCTCGGCGTTTCAGCTTGCCTGATGGCGGCTTTCAAATCCTTCTCCTCCTGGCTACCGACAACCCGGCTACCCTTTGCCCATGGCCTCCAGATGGTTTCCGGCGGAATTGGGGCTCTGCTTGCCACCACCCCGGTTGAAATCTCCCTGAGCATGACAGACTGGCGTGGTGTTTTTCAGTTTCTGGCTGTCATTACTGTTCTTATTGCGTTTGTGATTTTTTTACTGGTTCCGGAAAAGCAGTACAATGAGACAGGAGAATCTTTTCGGGAGCAGCTACGTGGATTGCGTTCAATTATTGTGACCCGTTCATTCTGGCAGATCACCCCCTGGGCCATCGCCTCCCAGTCTACCTACCTGGCAGTTCAGAGCCTGTGGTCCGGCCCCTGGCTGCGCGATGTTGCCGGCTACGACCGTGCTGAAGTTGCTTTGGTCCTCTGGTGGATTGCCGTCGCCATGATTGTCGGCTATTTCTCAGCTGGATGGCTGGCCCAGCGCCTTGACCGCTACGGTATCAATGTCACTCAGGTTGCTGCAACAGGAATGGGGTTGTTTCTACTCAGCCAGATACTGCTGGTTGTTGCGGCGGGCAATCCAACACTGCTGTGGGTCGGTTTCGGTCTGTTCGGCACCTGCGGTATCCTGGCCTATGCCATTCTGGCCCAGCACTTTCCACAACAATTGATCGGACGTTGTAATTCCGTTCTCAATCTTCTCGTTTTTGCCGGGGCCTTTGCCGCACAATGGTTGGTCGGTATTATTATTGGACTCTTTCCGCCCGGGGCCGCAGGGGGATATTCACCACAAGGCTATCAGGCCGCCTTTCTGACCCTGATCACACTACAACTGGCTGGAGCGACCTGGTTTGAGTTTTGCCGCAGACGAAACGGCAGGAAAAGTACCAGTACCCTGTAACGTATAAAATGTCGCAACATTGCGCCGGATTTTGGCGGGTCAACAAGGCATGACCAACACTGCCTGGCCATAGTTAATCAGGGTTGATCACAACGCAGTTGACGCGTCAAAAAACAAGCAAGATGCGAAAGATTATGGGTTACAGGGTACTAGGGTTTAGGACTCCCTGTGCGGTTGGTCAGGTACAAACCGCCGCTGACCAGCAACAATCCCATCAGCAGGTACCAGGTCAACGACTCACCCAGAAATCCGATTGAAAGAGTGACCGCCGCAATAGGTACAAAGTTGATAAATTGCCCTGCCCGGGTCGATCCGAGGTGCATGATACCCTGATAGTACCAGACAAAACCGATGACCGTTCCAAACAGGGCAAGATAGACCAGGCTGATCCAGACGCCGCCGGGATAAGACCAGATCTGGACAAGAAGCCCTTCGGCCACGGCAAAAGGAGCCAGCAGTAATGTTCCAACAGTGGCAGAACAGGTCACTGCAACCAGCGGCGAAAGATGGCGCATGGCCCGCCGCCCCACCAGTGAATAGGTTGTCCAGCTTAGTACGCAACCGAAAATCAGCAGTTCCCCCCGCCCGATACCACCATCGAACAACTGACTGACATCACCACGAATAACGACGACAATAGCTCCGGCAACTGATAACCCGATCCCCAGTACAGAGCGGGGCGTCAGCTTATCACCAAACAGAAATACGGCAAAAAGGGCAATCATGACCGGATTGGTGGCAACAATAACTGCGGCCCGACTGGCCTCAATCCAGTTCAAACCGGCAAAGAAAAAAGCATTGTAGGCAAAGACACCACTTAGTCCGAGCAACACCACAGCAACAATGTCATCGCGATCCGGCAGCAGCAATTTGCCACTTTGGTGCCGACAGACCAGCAACAGCATCAGCGTTGCCAATAAAAACCGCAGAAAAGCAGCAGAAAAAGGGGGGATCTGCCCTGCCAGCAGCTTGCCGGCAACAAAGGTTCCACCCCAGAACACTGCCGTTAATGTCAGTTTCAGGTATGTCTGCAAGATGGGAGTGACAATAGGCATGAGAGCATCAGCCTCCCAGCAATTTACTGCGAAAAAGAAAAAACACTGCCCCCATCAAGCAGAGTCCTGCCCATAAATAATCCAGCGTCAACTTTTCCTTCATGAAATAAATCGAAAAGGGCACAAATACACTCAGGGTAATAACCTCCTGAAGAATCTTCAACTGACCGACAGTCATGACCTGATGCCCGATACGATTGGCAGGCACCTGGAGCAGATATTCGAAGAGAGCGATCCCCCAACTGATCAGCGCCACCATCAACCAGGGGCGATCGGCCAGAACGCGCAAATGCCCATACCAGGCAAAGGTCATGAATACATTACTCATGCATAACAGCACAATGGTTACAACAAGGGGATTCATCGCTCGACATCCTGTTCGGCAAGCAATATAGGCATGGTGTATAAAAGCAGATAGCGCCTCAAAACACGGTTCAGCGCACGGACTATATATTGGAAAAGTCAGGTTCGACAAGTGGATAAAAACAGAGAAAAAACAACCGGCAAAGACCAGGCAAGCCCGGCGTTATCAATCAATCAATCAATCAATCAATCAATCAATCAATGCTTGAATGACAACACCGGCCATGGTCAAGCCGAACATGGGGGGGATATAAGAAGAACTGCCAAGTATGACGCGCCGATCGCTGCAACTCCAGCGCTGTTCTTCGCGGTTCGGACAGATGCAGTTGTCGGCACAGATGTGCGCTTCACCACTTAAAGGACGGAATTCTTCCGTTGAGTAGACAACCTGGACTCCGCTGTTGATGCCACGGCGGCGCAGCTCTTTACGGATGATCCGGGCCAGACGACACTTTTCGGTAACACTGATATCGGCAACCTTGATCCGGGTCGGATCCAGCTTATTGGCGGCACCCATGGAACTGATCACCGGCAAGTGGCCCTTGACGCAGGTTTCAATCAGATGCAGTTTGGCAGTGATATGGTCGATACAGTCAAGGACATAATCATAGTCCGGCAGTAACAACTCCGGTGCGGTTTCTGCCTGGTAAAACTGATGTCTGGCATCAACCCGGCAATCGGGGTTGATCTGGAGGCAACGTTCTGCCATGGCCTCGACCTTGGAACGACCGACGGTACTGTCAAGGGCATGAATCTGACGGTTGATATTGGTCGCACAAATATCATCAAAGTCGACCAGAGTCAGTTTCCCGACTCCGGCGCGCGCCAACGCCTCAACGGCATAACTGCCGACACCGCCAACGCCGAATACGGCTACTGAAGCGGCCGCCAGGCGCTCCATGGCGGATTTTCCAACCAATAACTGCATCCGGCTGAAGCGGTGTTCTTTCATCTGTTGTGATCCTGAAGCCTGGAAAACAGCCTGCGGGCGTTGGCTGTGGTTAACTGCGCGGTTTGCGGCAACGAAATGCCGCGCAAATCAGCGACCCGTTGAGCAACCTTAAGCAAGTCCGTCGACACGGGGGTCATGTCGGGGGCATCCGTCTCCAACAGCAGCACCGCAGTCGGCAGCCCGATGACTGTTTCCGGCAGCTTGCGGACATTATCGCGCAGCAGAATCGGGCCGATTCCGACACAAAAACCCGCCGCAACGACCTGCCGGGCAAACGCAAGGCCTGCGGAAAACCCGTGCCAGACCCCACCGACCTGCCGACCAATCTGCAACTCATTGAGAATGTCGAGCAAGGCACCGTTTTTATGGCGACAATGGAGCACAACCGGCACCTGTTCATCAACTGCTATCTGCAGCTGGGCTCGCAATACCTGTTCCTGTCGTTCAAGGGAGGGTTCGGCGGCGGCATCCAGTCCGATTTCGCCGATGGCGACTACTTTGGGATGTCGGACCAGTTCCCGCAGCTGGATGGCAACATCGTCATTCCACTGATCAGCATACAGAGGGTGCAAACCCGGAGCAGCATAAACCTGGGGATGCTTCTCGCACAGGGCTATGATTTCCGGCCAATCAGCAGCATTTACCCCCGGCTGAATCTGATACCTGATACCGGCTTCGGTAGCGTCATCAACCCGGGCATCCGCTCTTCCCCGGTTATCAGGAGCGCACAAGTGGATGTGGGTATCACAAAAGTGCATCACCCCTCGTAAAACGTGTTAATTCGCAACGCGGGCGGCAATAACTCGACCACCCAGATTGCTGATCCGGGCAGGATCACTGATGGGACCAAGCCCGGTCGCTACCTGATGAGTCGCTCCCGCCGCCAGGGGCCCGGCAATCCGCACCCGCGTCTGCCGACGCTGACCGGCCTGATCGACATAACCAACCTCAAGGGTCATATCGGCAACAGCAACCGGTGTCTGATTCGTCAAGCGAGCCAGCAGTTGTCCCTGCCGATCGAGGGCAAAGTCGATCTTCAAGTACTTGTCGGGATTCTCAGGCAGATCTAGACGCACAAGTGAGGCATGGGCCTGCCGTCCTGCTGCTGAATCGGAACGGGCGGCAGAAGAAAAATAGGTCATTGCCTGGTTTCTGTCGCCGCGATTCAACGCTAACTGCCCGAGGGAATTCAGTGCTGGTGCGGTCGGTAACAGCGCGACACTTCGCTCGAGGTCGGCATTGGCGGCGGCAGATTCACCCACTGCCTGGTAAGCCAGCCCGCGCTGCAGATAAAAATGGAAATATTCCGGTTGCCGTTGCAGGGCCTGGTCGAAAGCGGCAATAGCATCGCGTTCGCGACCCAGCTTGCGCAGTGCATCCCCGCGCAAACCATAAAACAACGCCTCTTTGGGCTCCCCGGCAATAGCCTGATCGGACAACGCCAAAGCCCGGTCAGCGCGATTGTCGTTAAGGGCCTTACGCCCTTCATCATAGGCTTTATAGGCCTCTTGTGCCGCTATCAGCGGAGCCATTGCCCGGCGATAGCGTTCCACTCCCATTTCTCCTCCGGCCGGCAGTTCGGCAGCGGTGCGGCGGTTGGTATCAACACGCTCCTGAGAGGGGGGATGGCTGGCAAACAACCCCTCCAGCCAGTTGCTTTGTCGCCCCTCCGACAGACGAACAAACGTCTGTTGCAGGTCAACTGCCGCCTGTGGATCATAGCCGGCCCGCGACATATAGAGCATGCCGTAATAATCGGCTTCCAGCTCGGCCTCGCGGCTGTACTTCTGACTCACCAGTCCGGCGGCAATAGAGGCTCCGCCAACTGCCAGACCGGCGTATTCGCTGTTGCCTGACGCCATTGCTGCGGCCAGCACCGCTCCCTGCAACAGCATACCACGCTGGATACTCTGGGCACTGTGACGTGCCGCTGCGTGAATGATTTCATGACCAAGAACCGCCGCCAGCTCCGCCTCGCTCTGCATTTCCGTTAACAGACCACGATTGATGGCAATTTTACCCCCCGGCAACGCCCAGGCGTTGGGCGTGGAATCGTTGATGACCTGAAACTCATAGGGAAGGGGACGATCACTGACAGCCGCCAGGCGCGCACCCACCTCCTGAACATAGGCTACGATCTGCGGCTCGGTAACATAGTCCCCTCCCTGCATCTGTCGCAATGGCGCATACTGCTCAGCACCGATCTGCAGCTCGGTGCCTTCACCAATCAGGGCCAGCTCCTTACGCCCGGTCACCGGATTAACCGCACAACCGGCCAACACCACCAATATGAGTATCCACACCAGAAATCGTGGCATCACCGCCTCCTGCTCACGCACATTGATAAACAAGACATCAGGCTTCGATCAGGGAAACCAGAACACGACGTTTGAGTTCCCCCTGAAGCATCTGTTTAATTTTTTGATCCAGGTGGTCAAGGGACACCTCCTCAACCATTTTGTCAAGCCCCTGTGGCTTCCACTCCTCGGCCAACTTATCCCACACCCACTGCCGCCGCTCCATGGGAGCCTCGGCGGAATCGATGCCGATCAGCCTTACCCCACGCAAAATAAAGGGAAACACGTTAATCTCCAACTGTGGCGACGCCACCAGGCCGCAACAGGTTACCACGCCGTCATAACAGGTTGACTTGATTGCTGTGGCCAGCATATCACCACCGACACAATCAACAACCCCGGCCCAGACGGTTTTCAGCATCGGACGTTCATTGCCGACCAGAAAAGATTCACGGCTGAGTACCTGCCCGGCACCAAGACGTTTGAGATAATCTTCCTCATCCAGCTTGCCCGTCACTGCCGTGACCTGATAACCAAGCTTCGCGAGAATTGCCACCGCCAGACTGCCGACCCCGCCGGTTGCCCCGGTCACCAGGATGGGTCCAGACTCCGGGGTCACGCCGTTATCAATCAATTGCTGAACCGACAAGGCCGCCGTCAACCCCGCTGTTCCAAACATCATACTCTCTTTGAGACTCATTCCCTTCGGCAACTTTAGTGCCCATTTGGACGGAACCCGAATCAATTGGCCAAAACCACCATCCGTTTCCATCCCCAGATCATAGCTGGTAACAATCACCTGATCGCCGGGCTCGAATGTGCCATCGCTGCAAGTGATTACTTCACCGGCAGCATCAATGCCCGGAGTATGGGGAAACTCCCGCGTAACGCCGGGATTACCCGTTGCCGACAGGGCGTCCTTATAGTTCAGGGACGAATAATGCACTTTAACCACCAGATCACCAGCAGGCAACTCATCCAGACTACGGGTTTCTACCGAACGAACAAAAAGCTTTTTTTCCGGCTGGCTCACCAGTAGTGCCTTGAACTTCATCGACATAAAAACCTCCTTATCAAAACACTTAAGCAAAACGTCAATCACGACCATATTTCATCCGTACACTATAGCACGGACCCGGTTGCCGCCATAGCCATTGAAAGTGGCACTTATGGTACAATGACGACCAGACCCTCTTATTCAAGCTTGAGGAACCTGCGTGCTTGCCGCCATTCATCCGGCTCATCAGCAACGAAGGGAGGAGAACCATGTTGAACAGACAGATAAATCGTTATCGAAACCAGTTACTTTTCCTGGGATTATCCCTTGTTATTGCCCTGCCGAATAGCACTGTTGCCCAGACAATTTCTACTGAAACCGAAGAGATACGGATTGTTACAATCACCAGAGGCCTGGAGCACCCCTGGGGGATGGCCTTTCTGCCTGATGGCCGCATCCTTGTCACCGAACGCCCGGGGCGTCTGCGCCTGATTGCAGAGGGACAACTGCTGGCGCAACCAGTGGGTGGCCTCCCTGCGGTAGTTTCCCAGGGACAAAGCGGCTTGCTCGATGTCGCCCTGCACCCGAACTTTAGCGACAACCAGTTGGTGTATGTCGCCTACACCGCTGCCCGTGAGCGTGGCATCAGCACCGACGTTGCCCGTGGTCGCCTGGAGGGACAGAGCCTTACCGATGTTGAGGTGATTTTTCGCGGCAACCGCGGCACCACTACCGGGCGCCATTTCGGTGCCCGGCTGGTCTTTGACCGCCAGGGCTACCTCTATATCGGACTGGGTGATCACGGTCAGATGGATCGCGCCCAGAACCCTGCCGATCATGCCGGCTCAGTAATCCGTATCTACGATGATGGTCGCATTCCTGCCGACAACCCCTATCAGCAGCACTCCGACTGGTTGCCGGAAATATATTCGATTGGTAACCGTAACATTCAGGGAGCGGACCTGCATCCCCACACCGGTGAACTCTGGACCCATGAACATGGTCCGCAAGGGGGTGACGAAATCAACATCATCCGCTCCGGGCGCAACTACGGCTGGCCGGTCATCACCTATGGCGTCAACTACGGTATCGGCACCAGGATCGGCATCGGCACCCATAAGGAAGGAATGGAGCAGCCTATCTATCAGTGGACCCCCTCCATTGCCCCGTCAGGGATGACCTTCTACAGCGGCGATATCTTTCCCACCTGGCGCGGTAATCTCTTTGTCGGTGCCCTGCGCGGGCAGATGCTGGTGCGCCTGACGTTGGATGGAGAGCAGATCACTGCCGAAGAGCGCCTGCTCCATAACCAGGTCGGACGCATTCGTGATGTCCGTCAGGGACCGGACGGCTATATTTATCTGCTCACGGATGCCCGCAGCGGTGCCCTGCTGCGCCTGGAACCGACAATTTCCCGTTAACAAGGGACGCAGTAACGCTAAACCCCTGCCAATCCCTGTGTGCAGCAGGACACCGCTGCCACAGGATCCGTCACACGATGCAGGGAGGGATTCGCCCTTGAATCCTGCTCCTGCACAGCCCCCACCCTTGCCAAGGTGCCAAATCCGCACGTGCTGGTCTCGCACAAATGCGAAAAAAAAATAGTTCTTTATTATCAAGAAGTTACAGGCAGCAGCCCGTCTTCGCAGGCCGCAAAATTAAAATATCGTTTGCACATCTGCAAATTTACATATCATTTAATTATTACCAAAAATGTGCATACGCTTGTTATTGCTATGCTTTTCTATTTTTCGCGGCAACAAAACATCGGTATACAACTTGCTTCCTTATGGCGCATCTGCAAATACAATTGTCCCCGCAAGGAGAAAACCAATGCAAGTGGAACCAACCATCCCCTACAAGGATATCGGCCACGGCCCTGCCGTTGTTCTCATTCACGACCTGCCATTGACCGCCGATATCTGGAATGAGCAGATTGAACCCCTGAAAAATGCCGGATTCCGTATCATCCTTCCAGACTTTTCGCGCTGTAGCGCCCACAACACCATTTCCGACTACAGCCACAGTATTCTCCGCCTTCTCAACCGTCTTGGCCTGCGACGCTTTGCTGCCTGCGGCATGGGGATGGGAGGAGCTATCCTTTTTGATCTGCTCGAACACCATGGGACGCGGATCGCCGGAGCCTGCTTTATTTCTACCAGACCGGTTCAGGATGATGTGCAGGAGCGTGCCAGGCGCGCCGAACTGATCGCTGCACTGACCAAGGATGATGGGCCTGAAATTCGCGAGCAATTGGTAGCCATGCTGCTTGCCGGTCGCGAGGATCAGATTCCCGAACACCTGGTAACTTCGGTACGCCGCATGGTTAACAACTACGATCGCGATGCCCTCGTCAGCGGCCTCAACGCCATGATCAATCGCCGAGACTACACCCGGCTTCTTTCCACCCTGCAGATGCCAACCCTGGTGGTTGGCGGCGAACACGACAACATCTGCCATCCTCACCACCTGTCGATCATGGCCGGCAAGCTGCCGCGTTGCCTCGGCACCGACAAACTTGATGGAGGACATTTACTGTCCCTGGAACTTCCCAAGGAACTGAGCCGTAAACTTGTGGGCTTTTTCCTCAACATCGCCCCACGCCGCAACCAGCCACCGGAAGAAGAAACAGAAGATCTTGTTCCGGCCGGTCAATAGCCTCACAGATCAGAACCACCGGCTGGTTCCTGCCCGGGCACTTAGCGAGCAGGAACCAGCCGACCGCACCTCCAACCTGCCCCTATCAGCTTTCTCCTCCTCAATCCAAGGTGGCATGAACCATTGAGCAACCAGTTGAACTTGCTGTTTCAGGAAAACTCCTTGAATAATAAAACCTCATTAGTCTATCGTACGCACCAAAATCGTTCTTGAAAAACCTCTCTACTGATCCCTGTCAACTTTGGCCCCGTGCTTCAATGGCGCAGCGCGGCGACAGGAGTCTGTTATCAACCCTTATCCCTGGGAAGGATCTCAACGATGAGAATGAGCCCGAATGAACTGGTCCAACATTTAAGAAAACCCGCCGCTGAATTTACCAAAGAAGATATCATGCGCTTCTGCGAAGAACGTGAAATTGAAATGATCAATCTCCGTTATGTGGCCGAAGAAGGACGGTTACGTACCCTGAACTTTGTTATCTCGTCCCGCGAACACCTCTACACCATTTTATCCTATGGCGAACGGGTCGATGGCAGTAACGTCTTTTCCTTCATCGAAGCCGGCAGCAGCGACCTCTATGTTGTCCCCCGCTACCGCACCGCATTCTTAAATCCGTTCACCGATGTACCAACGGTCGATATCCTCTGCTCCATTTACGACAACATGGGAACCCCCCTCGACAGTGATCCGGGCTACATTCTCCGCCGTGCCGGTGACGAATTTACCCGTCAGACCGGCTGTACCTTCAAGGCCCTGGGTGAGCTTGAATACTACATTGTCGGCGATAAGGACGGCCTGTTTCCCAGCGTCGACCAGAAGGGCTATCACGCCAGCGAACCTTTCGCCAAATACGAAGATATCCGTACCGAAGCCCTGCGTTTACTGGCTAAAACCGGGGCTAAAATCAAATACGGTCATTCCGAAGTCGGCAGCTTTTCCGATGGCGAAAACTACTACGAACAGCATGAAATCGAGTTTTTGCCGACATCTCTGGAAGAAGCCGCCGAACAGATGATTCTGGCGAAATGGTTTGTCCGCATGCTGTGCAACCAGCGGGGTGTCGGGGTCAGCTTTGCCCCCAAAATCACTGCCGGCAGGGCCGGGAGCGGCATGCATTTTCATATGCAGATCGAAAAAGACGGTAACAACATCACCGTTGAAAACGGCAAACTCAGCGACATGAGCAGAAAAATGATCGCCGGTATTCTTGATACAGCTGATGCCCTGACCGCCTTCGGCAATACCATCCCCACCTCCTACCTGAGGCTGGTACCACACCAGGAGGCCCCGACCAATATCTGCTGGGGCGATCGCAACCGCTCTGTGGTTATCCGCGTCCCTCTGGGCTGGCAGGGTGCCGACAACATGATCAACGATGCCAACCCCCTGTGCCCGCCCCTCGAGTCTGGTAGTGACAGCAAGCAGACCTTTGAGTTCCGGGTTCCCGATGGTTCAGCCGACATCTATCTGACCCTGGCGGGGCTGGTAATTGCCTCACTCCACGGCCTCAATATGCCGGAGGCACTGGACCAGGCGCGACAGCTCTATGTCGACGTCAACATCTTCAAGCCGGAATATCAGGAAAAACTGGCCAACCTCAAACAATTGCCCATGTCGTGCTCCGAGTCCGCCGATGCCCTCGAAGGAAAACGCACCATTTTTGAAAATAGCGGTCTTTTCCCTGCGGGCCTGATCGACAATCACATTAATAAACTTAGAAGTTTCAAGGATAAGGGCTTAAGCGAGCGCCTGTATGGTAAAAACGACGAAATCAGAATGCTGGTAAAAGAATTTCTCCATATCGGTTGAGCCATCACCCCGATATGGACCTGATTCACAATAAAAAAGGCTGGAAGCCCGACACCCTTGGGTTTTCAGCCTTTGCTGTTGGGGGACCATTAATTGGTTTCCGTCCGGAAACCGCATAGTGTCAGTCCGGAGTTTCCGGATGGACACTAATTGGGATGTGGCAAGGCGAAAAGCGTCAAAAAAGTGCAGTTTACACTTTAGTAAGTGCGCATTTTGAGTCAAGTATCCGTGCCGCAGCAACAACGAGAGCAGTTTTTCAACATCCTGCAGGGAAAACCATGGAACCATAAAGATTATTTACATCCACACAGTAATGTCCTATGTTCCTGATGGGTTGCATCTTCACAGGAGGGGTTGATGCTATGATGAAAAAGGCTTCTATGGTTGTTGACCGCTTTAGCTGGTGCCCAGGCACATAGCCGGCGGTTTTTTAATTTGGAGGATGTTGATGTCCGAGCAAAAATTCCTGCAAGAACTCGAAAAGAAACTCTGGAACGCCGCCGACAAACTGCGCTCCACCCTCGACGCGGCCCAGTACAAGCACGCCGTGTTGGGCTTGTTGTTCGTCAAATACGTTTCCGATGCCTTTGACCTGCGCCGAAACGAGTTGCTGGCGCAGTTTCAGGATAAAAATCACGATTACTATCTCGACCCGGAGGATTTCGAATCCACGGAGGATTATCAGGCCGAAATCGCCGCCGAGCTTGAAATCCGCGATTACTACACCGAGAAAAACGTCTTCTGGGTTCCGGCTCTGGGGCGCTGGGAGAATTTGCAGAACAACGCCAAGCTGCCGCCCGGCACCAGGATCGAAATCAAGAACGGCAAAACCGAGGTCTACGAGATGCGCAGCATCGGCCGGTTGATCGATGATGCGCTGGAGGCCATCGAAAAGGACAACCCCAAACTCAAAGGGGTGCTCAACAAGCAGTATGGGCGCCTGCAGATCGACCAGGCCAAGCTCGGCGAGCTGATCGACCTCATCGCCACCATTCCCTTTGTCCACGAATCCCTGCAATCCAAGGACATCCTCGGCCATGTCTATGAATATTTCCTTGGCCAGTTCGCCCTGGCTGAAGGCAAGAAGGGTGGCCAGTTCTACACTCCAAAATCCATCGTCACCCTGGTGGTCGAGATGCTTCAGCCCTATTCCGGACGGGTCTACGACCCGGCCATGGGTTCGGGCGGCTTTTTCGTGCAGAGCGAGAAATTCATCAAGGAGCACGGCGGCAAGCTCGGCAACGTCTCCATCTACGGTCAGGAGTACAACCACACCACCTGGCAGTTGGCGGCCATGAACATGGTCATTCGCGGTCTCGATTTCAATTTCGGCAAGGAGCCCGCCAACACCTTCACCAACGACCAGCACCCCGACCTGCGCGCCGACACCATCATGGCCAATCCCCCGTTCAACATGAAGGAGTGGGATACCGGCGTCAAAGACGACGACCCGCGCTGGCAGTACGGCAAACCACCATCCGGCAACGCCAACTTCGCCTGGCTGCAGCACATGCTCTATCACCTGGCGCCGGGCGGCTCATTGGGCCTGCTCCTCGCCAACGGGTCCATGAGTTCCAACACCAACACCGAAGGGGATATCCGCCGCGCGCTGGTTGTAAACGATCTGGTCGAGTGCATGGTCGCACTGCCGGGGCAGCTCTTCACCAACACGCAAATACCGGCGTGCATCTGGTTTCTCACCCGTAACAAGAAAGCGCAGGGGGATAAATCTGATCGTACCGGCAAGGTGCTGTTCATCGACGCCCGCAACCTCGGCTACATGAAGGATCGCGTACTGCGCGACTTCAAACCGGAGGACATCGCCAGGGTCGCCGATACCTTTCATGCCTGGCAAGGTGCCCCAGACCGTCATTCCCGCGAAGGCGGGAATCCAGAAGAGTATAAAAACATCCCCGGTTTCTGCTACTCAGCGACACTGGACGAAATCAAAAAACACGATTTTGTGCTGACACCGGGGCGCTATGTGGGGGCGGCGGATGAAGAGGATGATGGCGAGCCCTTTGCCGAGAAGATGGCGCGGTTGACGGCCCAGTTGCAGGGGCAATTTGCGCGCAGTAACGAGTTGGAGGAACAAATCAAGCGGAATTTGGCGGGGCTTGGGTATGAGTGTTGAACTTTTGAATAACAACGGCTTGGTGTCGCACTTCGGTATTGAACAGCGCATTTTTGGCATCCGTGGCATGCAAGTGATGATTGACCGGGATTTAGCCCAGCTCTACGGAGTAGAGCCCAAAAGGCTTGGCGAGCAAGTCAGACGAAATATTGAACGCTTTCCCGAAGCCTTCCGGTTTCAACTGACGGAAGCCGAAAAAAACCAACTGGTCGCAAATTGCGACCGGTTCGAACCCCTCAAGCACTCGACTACTGCACCCTACGCCTTTACCGAACAGGGCGTCGCTATGCTTTCCGCCGTTTTGCGCAGCGATACAGCGGTAAAAGTCAGCATCCAGATCATGCAGGCCTTTGTTTCCATGCGCCGTCTTCTCGCTGCCAGCACCCCGCTGCTCGACCGGCTCGACATTCTCGAAAAACGCCAGATTGCAAACGAAATCCGGACCGATGACCGCTTCGAACGGATTTTCGCTGCCCTGGAAGCCGGGAACGCCCAACCGGTCCAGGGCGTCTTTTTCGACGGACAGGTTTTCGATGCCTATGTGTTCGTCAACGACCTGCTACGCAGTGTCAAAAAGTCCATCGTGCTGATCGATAATTACATCGACGACAGCGTATTGCTCCAGCTCGCCAAACGGCCGCAACAGGTCAGCGCCACCGTCCTGACCAAAAACATCACCCTCGGTCTTAAGCAGGACCTGAAAAAACACAACAGCCAGTATCCGCCCATCAGCATCCAGATTTTTCCCCACAGCCATGATCGTTTTTTGATCCTCGACGGCGAAACGATTTACCACCTCGGTGCCTCGCTGAAAGACCTGGGCAAGAAATGGTTCGCCTTTTCACGCATAGAAAAAGAGTCGCTGGCATTTTTAGCGCGAGTGCAGGAGGTTTTGGAATGATGGCGCGGTTGACGGCGCAGTTGCAGGAGCAGTTTGCCAAAAGTGCGGAGTTGGATGAGCAGATCAAGCGGAATTTGGCGGGGCTTGGGTATGAGTTTTAATATGTTTGGTCCTTTGGGCGTTTTGCCTGATGGTTGGAAAATGGTCCGCCTGGCAGAGATTACAACAAAAATTGGCTCTGGCGCGACACCAAGAGGTGGCGAAGCCGTATATTTAGAGGAGCGTAAGAATTTCGCTTTTGTACGCAGTCAGAACGTATTTGACTATTATTTTGATGCTTCAGAAATTCGATATATAGGTGACGATCATGCTGCACAGTTGAGAGGTGTCCATCTAGAAAAAAATGACATATTGTTGAATATCACTGGCGATGGAATCACCTTTGGCAGGAGTTGCATTGTACCAGAGGAAGTTTTGCCTGCTGCGGTAAATCAACATGTTTCAATAGTCAGGTTGAAAAAGGGAGTATGCCTGCCTGGGTATTTGTTGGCATATCTTTGCCATCCAAAGATCAAGGAATACATTGCTAGTTTTAATGCGGGTGGGAGTAGGCGCGCCATAACAAAAGGAAATATTGAGTCATTTTTAATTCCACTTGCACCTGATAAAACCCAAGAGGTCGTTCAAAAAATAGTTTTCTCTCTAAACAATAAAATCGAACTCAACCGCCAAATCAATCATACCCTCGAACAGATCGCCCAGACCATCTTCAAAAGCTGGTTTGTCGATTTCGAGCCGGTCAAAGCCAAGATCGAAGCCAAAGCCGCCCTCACCCCGACCCTCTCCCAGAGGGAGAGGGAGATTGTTGTGGAGCGCGCCGCCATGTGCGCCATCAGCGGCAAATCCGAGGCCGAACTTGACCTGCTTTCCACCGAACAGCGTCAACAACTTGCCACCACCGCCGCCCTGTTTCCTGATGCGTTGGTGGAGTCGGAGTTGGGGTTGATTCCGGAGGGGTGGGAGGTTCAACGCATTAAAGAGATCGTGAAGCGATATCCCGTTGGTGAAAAGTATTCACAAAAAACGGCATCTGAGACAGGTAGCGTACCCATCTTAGATCAAGGCAGATCTGGTGTAATTGGATATCACAACAACAAGCCTGGCGTAAAAGCAAGTCCAGATGATCCGATCATTGTTTTTGCTAACCATACTTGTTATATGCGTTTGATAATGCATGATTTTTCAGCAATTCAGAATGTACTACCGTTCAAGGGAATAACCCTGAATATTTTTTGGCTGTATGTGGCAATCTTTGGTAAACAGGAATTTGTTGAATACAAAGGGCATTGGCCAGATTTTGAAATCAAAGAGATAGTGATACCATCTCGGCAACTAAGCAAAATTTATGGTGAATATGTGCGTGAGATATTCCTTGATATCTTCGCTAATGAAATCCAATCTGTCACGTTGGCAAATCTCCGTGACACCCTGCTCCCCAAGCTCCTTTCCGGTGAACTTGCCTCTACTGTTGATGATTCGTTGTCGAAGGAACAGGAACGAGCTTTATGAATACAATGACACCAATTCTAATTACTGATGAATTGTTGGCCGTTGCCTTCGATCTGCCTAAGCTTCAGGAGGCTTTCGATTATGTTTCGCTGAAAAAAACACGCGGGATTGATGGGACAACGGTTGAAAAGTTCACAGAAAACAAACATGAAAACTTCAACCTTATTAAACGAAAGTGCTTAAAAGGTACTTACAAATTTACCCCTTATCTTCAGAAATTGCAGATGAAGGGAAAGGGGAAACCACCTCGTGTCATATCGATTGCAACGATCAGGGACAGAATTGTTCTCCATGTAATTAAAAATCTACTACAGCAGGCATTCCCAGAATCGGTGAACAGAAAATTACCGAATAATTATGTCAAAAGCATTAATGATTTTTTTGCACTGAATGGATCGGAAAGCACACTATGTTATTACAAGACTGATATTGTCAAGTTCTATGATACGATACCTCACACTAGGCTATTAGATTGTGTTGGCGAACGAGTAACGTCGGATCTTTTTTTGAGAGTTTTAAAAAACTCCATAACAAACTCAACGACAAATTTTGGATCCAAACGATCCGAAAGGAAAATTTTCAATAAAATCGGTGTGCCACAAGGGCTATCCATATCTAACATTCTCGCCGATATTTATATGCGTGGATTCGACAACGAGCTTTCGACATTAGCGGCGGGGTATTATCGTTTTGTCGATGATATTATTTTGTTCAACCTTGGAGAAGATAAGACATGCCTGAGAGGAGTTATCGAGGAAAAAGCCAGTAATATAAATTTGGAGTTGCACACTTCAAAAACCGTATGTAAACGAGAGGATAGAAACTTTGAGTATCTTGGCTATCGATTCGAATTACCAAAAATAACTATACGTGAATCAAGCATTGTGAAATTTATAAATTCAGTTGCATCAATGATTACCTCATTCAAGAATAACTACCAGATCACTATAAAAAAATATAAATGGATAGATGACGAGGCGTATAAAAGAATTTTCATTGAGAATTTAATCGGGTAGGAGGCGGAATTACTCCCGCCGTCCTCCCACACCACCGTACGTACGG
>OBJA01000276.1_pt1 | contig 48014 bp, 41 predicted proteins | sample 1519751 | NCBI WGS metagenome assembly OBJA01 (sample SAMEA3881238, study PRJEB22517) | soil metagenome | biome: lake sediment; feature: soda lake sediment; material: sediment, water from around vicinity | place: India | collected 2013-12-23 | depth 3 m
TAAAGGACAACGGCACCGGCATCCCTGCAGAAATAAAAGATAAAATCTTCCAGCCCTTCTTCACCACTAAACCCACCGGACAGGGAACAGGGCTGGGGCTGAGTTTAAGCTACGACATTGTTAAGGCGCACGGTGGAGATTTAAAGGTGGAAAGCAAAAAAGGCATTGGGGCTGAATTTAAAGTTGTATTGCCCGTATAATAAATGTGGGTTCAGAACAATTTTTCCGATAATACGAAATCAGTAGCAGTGAAAAATATACACCTGTCGTCTACCCTTTAAACATGATACCCAAAAGTGTAATATCATCCGACTGCGGGGCACTGCCAGTAAAATCATGAACATCAGCGAAGGACTTTTTAATCAAGCCTTCAAGTGGAAGTTGTGCATTTTCGTTCAGAAAATTCTCGAACCTGTCTTCACTGTATGCAGTTTCTTCCATATTAAATGCCTCAACAACTCCATCAGTATATAGCAGAAGCTGGTCGCCTTTATTCATCTTTAACTTTTTCGACTGAAATTCAAATTCCTCCATTACACCCAAAGCCAAACCATCCGTCATTTCCACCTTTTCCAATCCGTTGGCCGACATGATATATGGAGGATTGTGCCCGGCATTTACAAAATCAACTTCGCCCGTTTGTGTGTTCAGTATTCCGTAAAATACAGTTACAAACATGGAGGACACACTTTCCCTGCACAGAAGATTGTTGACATAATTCATACATTCACTAACCGAATCACCCTTTAGTCCAGTGGCACGTATAAGGGTTCGGCTTACAGCCATGAATATAGCCGCCGAAATTCCCTTACCCGAAACATCGCCAATAACAAAACCCAGCCGGTGCTTATCGATCATAAAAAAATCATAGAAATCGCCACCAACTTCATTTGCTGCATTCATAGAAGCATATATGTCAAACGTTGACTCTTCCGGAAATGGAGGAAACTCCTTTGGCAGAATTGCCTGTTGAATTTCCCGTGAGATATTCAGGTCATGCTGAATTGAAACCAACTGATCGTGCTCCATTAGCCAGCGACGTATCGACTTTATCTCAGCCAGGGTTTTATGGATAGTTAATTCCAGATCCTCAAAATTAACCGGTTTGGTAATGAAATCATAAGCTCCCCGGTTCATTGCAGTCCGTATATTATCCATATCACCATAAGCAGATATGATTACGGTTTTCAATCCCGGCTTCTGTAATTCCTTCAACCGTGAAAGCAAGGTTAACCCATCCATTACAGGCATGTTTATATCGGAAAGGATAATCCCAATCTCAGGGATTTCTGTTAACTTCTCAAGGGCTTCCGCCCCATTGAATGCAAATTCAAAATCAAAGGTTTTTTCTCTTATATGACGTCGGAATTTCTGCCGGATCATCGGCTCCATATCTGCTTCATCATCAACAACAAGTATTTTAACTGCCGTTTTATAAGATTGATTCATACAGTATTATTAGGGTAATATACCAGATTTAATAATCTGTTGTCTTTTTTTCCTGCCTATTCTGAAAACAACCCACCATTCCATTTGTTTAAACAAATTAAATTATAGGTAGTTATCAGAAATATTCGTAAATTTAAGAAATACTCTAGTGATTATCAAAAAACTAATCAAATGAAAAATCTGTTTTTAAATCATTTAACCCTTTTCATTATAGGAATAATCGTTATTACAGGGTGTAACAATCCATCCAGAACCAAAGAAGAAAAAGGGACAACTTCCAGCGGACAACAAGCATACGTTGAAGTAGAAACGTTTGATGCTGTTAAAATCAAGGATCAAATTGTTGAAACAATACGTCAAATGCCCAGTGAAAAGGAAATTGCCACTCTGCTTAATGAAGCCGGGGCTTCTTATATTTTTGATCTGACAGTTCCACCTGAGCAGTCAGAGAATCTGATGACCAGGTCAGAACAAAGCTTTGGGTTGGGGCTCTATTCTTTTGATTTACTTTATGCCAGTGTATATAACCGTGGAGATATGGCTGCAGAAATTAGTGAAGTTTCACAGCAGCTCATTGATGAACTCGGATTAAGAAATGAACTGATTTCATCAAGGGATTACCTTGGAAGAATTAAATTAAATGCCGACAATAAAGATTCTCTTGATTACCTTGTCACACAAGATCTTAACCATTTTCACCGTCAAATGTCAGCTGGCAATCAGCCCGATGTATATGCGCTGTCGGTAATTGGATCCAATGTTGAAGCTTTGTATATTTTAAGTCAGAGTACTTTGCTGGCAAGAAACAATGCAAAAATGCTTGCCATTATGAATCAACAAAACGAAAGGGTAAGATTGGTATTTACTTTGCTTGAATTGATGTCGGGAGATGAAAACATCGAACCATACTACAATGAATTTAAGCCGGTGGCCGCCATTTTTGAAAGAAATCAGAAAATTACAGAAAAGGAGCTTGCTGAAATCGCATCTTCAATGGAGGCTTTCAGGAGAAATATACTGAACTGATTAGTGAAATCCGGAATTTAAGATAAAGGATTCCCGTAAACTCCATTTCCCTTTTAACTTATGCTGTATGAACGAGATTACATTGAATGCCTTAATCAATTTATTTGCATTATTCTCGGCCATAAGTGAATCAAAAAAAGAGGAAGCTGTACGTAATTTCTCCTTATACCTGCATCAGCATTTTGGAATTTCTGAGAATAAGGATTACCTGAACTTATTCACAGAATTGCTTGATTTATATGGAATAGAGGGTAAACCGGCGTTTCCTGTTGACATGGCTCAGCAGGCATACAATATCAGCACAAACATAAGGAGCTGGCTCCGGAAAGACGAACAAATAATGGTTTTTCTCCGATTCCTGGAACTTGTCAAAAATGGTAATCTTTCCAAAGCAGAAATACTTTTTGAAACACTGGCTGAAGTCTTCGAAATTAACAAGAAGGAGGCCGATAAATTTTTAGCATTTATATTTTATCCTTCAACCGGTAAGATTGACACACCCGATTTTTTACTTATAAGCAGCATTGAAAATCCGGGAAAGCACAGGTTCAGGCACATACAGGAAAAGAACCTGGATGGGGAGCTTCTTTTCATTCGTTCTCCACTAATCGTACATTATCTCTTTATCTTCCACGGCAACGAATACCTTACCATTGAGGGGAATCCTATAATACCCGGACGATTTTTTGCTTATAAGGAAGGCAGCATTATAAGGGGTCCGAGAATATCGCCCATTTACTTTACCGATATTGCTGCAGGTTTTGTTGATGAAGCTGTAAAACCACCATTTATTTTTTCAGGTGAGGAAATTGAATTTAAATTTAAAAACAGCAACAATGGACTGCACCGTTTTTCCTTTATTGAAAAATCAAGTCAGCTTATAGCAATAATGGGTGGAAGCGGTGTGGGCAAATCAACTTTACTCAATATCCTGAATGGAAATATTCCTGTACAACTCGGGACAATTAAAATCAACCAGTTTGATATCCATGAAAACAGCCAGGAAATTGAAGGATTAATAGGCTATGTTCCGCAGGATGACCTTCTATTTGAAGACCTGACTGTCTGGGAAAATCTGTATTTTAATGCCTTGCTCTGTTTCGATCAGCTTTCTAAAACCGAAGTTGAAGAGAAAGTTGAAAAAGTACTGCACGAACTTGAGCTTGATACCTTTCGTGATTTAAGAGTTGGAAGCCCGCTAAAAAAAATCATCAGCGGCGGTCAGCGAAAAAGACTGAATGTGGCACTTGAACTGATACGCGAACCTGCTATTCTTTTTGTGGATGAACCTACATCAGGATTATCATCTACCGATTCTGAAAAAGTAATGCTGCTTTTAAAACAACAGGCCCGAAAAGGTAAACTGATAATCGTTAACATTCATCAACCCTCTTCAGCCATTTTTAAGCTTTTTGATAAATTATGGATTTTAGACACGGGAGGACGACCGATATATACCGGAAATCCGCTCGACGCAATTATATACTTCAAGCGGGAAGTAAACCATGTGAATCCCGATAGTTGCGAATGCAAAATATGCGGGAATGTAAATCCCGAACAGGTACTTGAGATAGTCGAAACCAAGAAAATTGACAATTCGGGGAATTTCCTTTCCGAACGTCGCTTTACTCCAGAATACTGGTATACCCGGTACAGAAAAAAAATAAAGGTTAAAAAATTATTCACGCAGGATTTTTCACCTGTGTTACCTGAAAAAAATTCAAAGAAACCCGGTCTGGCAAATCAATTTCTCATTTTTTTCGAGCGGAACCTGAAAACAAAAATCACTGACCGCCAATACCTGATGATCAATTTGCTTCAAGCTCCACTGCTTGCTGTAATTATTGCCTGGTTCACCCGTTTTTCAGAAGGCAGCGAATACATTTTTTTCGAAAATAAAAGTCTGATTTCATACCAGTTCATGTCGATTGTAGTGGTTCTGTTTATGGGTTTAAGTATTAGCGCCGGGGATATAATTAAGGACAGGAAAATTCTGCAGCGCGAATCGTTCCTCAACCTGAGCAGGTTTAGTTACATCAATTCAAAAATCCTGTTCCTTACATTACTTTCAGCATATCAAACGCTCATATTTGTTCTTATCGGCAACCTGATCCTGGAGATTCATACCATGACAATGACTTACTGGATGGTTCTGTTCGCCCTGGCAATCTTTGCCAACCTGCTGGGATTAAACATCTCATCAGCCTTTGATTCGGAAGTAGCCATATATATTTTAGTTCCCCTGCTACTGATTCCTCAAATCCTGCTGAGTGGAGCCATAGTTAAATTCGATGATCTGCAAAATAAGAATGCCCGCTTCGATTTAGTGCCGCTGACCGGAGAAATAATGGCTTCACGCTGGGCCTTTGAAGCGCTTGCTGTCAGACAGTTCAGTGAAAACAGGTACATGTCCCGTTTCTTTGAAATCGAAAAGAATATGACGCAGGCACGGTTGCGTTCCGATATTCTGACAACTGAATTAACAGGGCAGATCGATCTTGCTGATGGGTGGGCACGACTGGATAAGTCTTCAGAAGATATTTCACATAAGCTGTATATCATTAAAAATGAAATTGTAAAACTTGACAAAGAAACAAGTCTGCCTGAATTTCAGCACACAGCCGATCTGACACCCGAAAGGTTCAGTCATGAAACAGCAGGATTAGCTAAAGAACATATCAGTTTGATTAAAGATTTTTATAATAAACAGTTTCAGGAGTTAAAACGGGTTAAAGACAAGCAGATTTACCAGGTCAGATCAACCGAAGGTGACCAGTATCTCAACAATCTAAAAATGAATCACCACAACAAATCACTTGAAGCAATGGCACTTAATTCGGACACTAAAGATTTTTATCGTGAAACTCCATATGGCTATATCCAAAAAGTAGCACCAATATACAAGGACCCTGTCAATTTATCCGGCAGAGCTCATTTTATGGCGTCGCAAAAGAATTTTCTGGGTTACGCCCTGAATACGTACACCTTTAACGTGACTGTAATCTGGATTATGAGTATCTTTTTATATGTAGCCCTTTATTTCGACTGGCTGCGTAAAATCCTGAGAATGCCTGATCATTTCCGGATTATCAAAAAACAAAAAAGTTTATATGCAAAATAGCGTTGTGAAAAATTACCAAATCTAAGTCATCCACATAAATATAAGGTTTATTAAGAATGTCAAATAAAAAAGTAAAGCATTTCACTATTGAAAACAAGGTTGATGAACTACCTGCACTTGCAGAAGAAATTGATGAATTGGCTTTTACATGGAAATTGCCACAGGTATTGGTTATGAACATTAACCTCGTTATTGAAGAAGCGGTGACCAACATCATTTTTTATGCATTTACTGATAATACAAAACACCTGATAAAGATTAAAATAATGATTGAAAATAAAAGCCTTACACTTGAAATAACTGATGACGGAATTCCATTCGATCCGTTATCGCACCAGAAACCCAACATAACTTTAACTGCAGAGGAAAGAACCGTCGGAGGTCTCGGAATCTTCCTTATGACGCAGATTATGGACAAAATACATTACACCAGAAAAAATAATCAAAACATTTTAACACTTACCAAAAGTTTATGACATGAATATAAAGAAAGAGAAAATCGAAACCTTTATTGTTCTGGGGATTAATGGAAGAATCGATACGGTAAACTCGGTTAAATTAGAAGCTGAGGTGAACCAGTTGTTTGAAGAGGGAGAAAAATATTTAATTTTCAATTGCAGTAAAATGAATTACATCAGCAGTTCCGGACTCAGAGTATTTCTGGTCACTCAAAAAAAGATAATCTCACTGAAAGGAATGCTCTACCTGTGCAATTTGCAACCTGCCATCTTCGAAATTTTCAGGATATCTGGATTTTCAAACCTATTCAGAATTTATGACACTCAGGAAGAAATTTTCAGAAACCAATGATGATGATTAAAAAAATGAAAATGCTGACTGATTATATCCATTGTGCTGTCGAACACACTTCGGATTGTAATCCTTAATAAAAATTGCACCAAATAATTTTAAACATGATGCCTTTTTCTTTTGGTCCGCTGATAATTACCCTGCTGCTTTTACAGCGTTTAATCAGGTTTTCAAAAATATACAACTATCCAAAGTGGGAAAAATTATTCAGATACATCCGGTATTTCTCGATTCTCCTGTTTCTGGCCGGAACGATACCTTCGGCATCTGAAAGCACAAGGTGGATATGGCATATTATTTTAATCTCTCTGATTGTTTTTGCTTATCGGCAAAGGGAAATGCTTCCTCTGCGAATGTTTATAATGGCATTCATCCCATATGTTATTGTGTCATTTCTTATTGATTTAACCGAATTATCATCGAATAATTTTTATAACCGGTGGGAAAGTTATTTCGACACTGCATTGATGCTTTCAGTAATCTGGCTGCTGGCAATACTATTCAGCCAATACAGGCAGAATAAGGCAGCAGAAAAAGAACGGATCAGAAGGCAGAAAGAAGAAGAAATAAACAGGGCAATAGCCATCCGGAAGGTTGAACTTGAGGGATTGGTTGTTGAACGTACCGCTGAACTAACCCGGCAGAAAGAGGAACTGGAACATACCTTGCATGAACTTCGTGCTACCCAGGACCAGCTCATCCAGTCCGAAAAAATGGCCTCACTTGGGGAACTTACAGCAGGTATAGCACATGAAATTCAAAACCCGCTGAACTTTGTAAATAATTTTTCCGAAGTAAGCAGTGAATTGTTGGATGAAATGAAAGAAGAAATGCGTAAAGGTAATACAGAAGAGGTTTTGGCTATAGCCGGAGATATCAAACAAAATCTGGAAAAAATCATCCATCACGGGAAGCGGGCCGACAGCATCGTGAAAGGAATGCTTCAACATAGCCGGAGCAGCAGCGGAATAAAGGAACCAACTGACATTAATGCCCTGGCTGATGAGTATCTCAGGCTCGCCTATCACGGCTTAAGAGCAAAGGATAAATCCTTTAACGCAATTCTTGAAACCGATTTTGATGAATCTCTGGACAAAATTGATGTAGTTCCGCAGGAAATCGGAAGAGTCATCCTGAATTTACTGACCAATGCATTTTATGCAGTTACAATGAAGAAAAAACAATTTGAAAAAAATAGTTCCCTTCATGATAAACAACCGGGACAACATGAGTATAAACCAACGGTGTTTATAGGAACAAAAAAACTGAATGGTAAAGTTGAAATAAAAGTCATGGATAATGGAAATGGAATTCCCCAGGCTGCAGTTGATAAAATTTTTCAGCCTTTTTTTACTACAAAACCTAGTGGCAAAGGCACAGGACTTGGATTGAGCATGAGCTATGAAATAGTTACCAAAGCTCACGGTGGGAAATTAAATGTGGAAAACAGGGAAGGTGAAGGAGTAACATTTACAATAGTTCTGCCGGTTAAATAAAAATAATCTGTTATGAATATTTTAGTAGTTGACGACGAAAAGGACATTCAACCTTTATTTGAACAAAGATTCAGAAAAGAAATTAAAACAGGGGAAATAAATTTTGTATTCGCCTATTCAGGGGAAGAAGCACTGAACTGCCTCAATAATTATTTACATGAGGCTGTACTTATACTTTCCGATATCAATATGCCCGGAATGAGCGGTCTCGAGCTACTTGATCAAATCAAAAAAAAGAATCATAAGCCACCACCAGTGGTGATGATGATAACAGCATACGGCGATGAAGAAAATTACAAACGGGCGATGGATCTGGGTGCCGATGATTTCCTTACAAAACCTGTTGATTTTTCAGCTTTGAAAATAAAAATCAAATCATTAAATACCTGAAACCTGCGGGTTATCTGCTTACATATTTGCTGTGTCAGTTAAACTAACCGATGGCTCATTCTGTAATTTCCCCACATGAAACGTATGAACGGATTGTGATGAAGGAGCATCACAACCTTAGCTTCTTTCTGCCAGTAACACTCTTCTCGGGAATATAAATGAACACTGGCAAAAACAGGATTCTCACGGGTTCTTCCATGCAAGGGATTTCATTAATTCAACTCACATTAACGTTTTCCATGTGAATAATCCGACACCGGGGAATCATTAAGCAAAAGACATTTTTGACTTTATTGCGCCACAGGGGAGGAATCCATAAACAGAATCCTGCTTTCGGCTGTTAGATATTGCAGCCGTCAAACACAAAATGCGATACACATGGATGCCGAAATGAAGCGTGCAGGATACATAACTGCAAAAAATAAAGACAACAACAACAGCAATGGCCTGATAAACAAATATATTAACATTATCAGAGATAAAATCTACAGGAAAGATCAGGAACAGTCTGAGACAAAACGAAGCATCCGGAAAATCATCAGAGGACTTGAATTTTTACTACTGTTTTTCGGAATCCCCATAGTCATTTATTCGGGCTCACTGCTGGATCATCCAAGTGTAATACTGCTGCCCATACTGGCGGGCATGGTACTTTATTTCATACTAAAAAAAGATTTTAAACTGAGGTGGCTGATTCACCTGAATGTCCCCCGGCAGGTTATCTGGAAAAACATCGGGCTTGTGCTTCTTACCGGAGCTTTGCTTACAGGGGCTGTTTACCTGTTTAAACCCGACAGCCTGTTTAATCTGCCACGAAAAAATCCAGAAGTATGGCTCTTGCTGTTCTTTTTCTACCCATTGTTTTCAGCATATAGCCAGGAGGTTGTTTACCGCACGTTTCTTTTTACCCGCTATAAAATGTTGTTCAAAAACAGTTATTTTCTCATCCTGATAAGCGGGATCACTTTTGGTTTTGCACACATTATATATTACCATCCGCTTTCAATGCTCATGACCCTGGTGGCAGGAGTATACCTTGCATGGATTTACAAGAAAACAAAGAGCGTACTGTTCGTTGCCATTTTACATGCACTGCTGGGCAACCTGGTATTCACTATTGGCCTGGGGGAATATTTCTGGCTCAATATGGAAAGTCATCTGTAAATTCGGTTTTAATTGCCTATATTTATGAAAACAAACTACTTGTGCAATGAAAAAAATCTTTTTGCCTGTGGTTGCCCTTCTTCTGGCAACAGTTCTGCAGGCACAGGAAAGTGTAAAGCTTTTTAACGGTAATAACCTCGACGGTTGGTACACTTTCCTTCAGAACCGTGGAGCCAATAATGATCCCAAAAATGTATTTACAGTAAACGACGGAATGATCAGGATTTCGGGTGAAGAATGGGGTAGCCTCACAACCACTGATGAATATGAGAACTACAGGCTTGTCACCGAATTCAGGTGGGGAGACAAAACATTTGAACCCAGGCTTGCCAATGCAAGGGATTGCGGGCTCCTGTTACACTCGCAGGGTGAAGACGGAGGATCAGAGGGAATATGGATGCATTCCATCGAATGCCAGATTATTGAAGGCGGCACAGGCGACATCATTGTTGTGGGTGATGGCAGTGACAGGTTCTCCGTTACTGTTGAAACTGCACCTGAGAAGCAGGGAAACTCTCCTGTCTTCAAACCCGGCGGACAGGAAGTAACAGTGAAGGGGGGAAGGATAAACTGGCTCATGCGCGACCCGGAATGGAAAGATTCCCTGGGGTTCAGAGGAAAACATGATATTGAAAAACCGGTGGGTGAATGGAACCTGCTCGAAGTTGTAGCCGATAATGACAATTTTACAATTTACCTCAACGGCAAGCTCGTGAACAAGGCAACACATGTAAAACCACAGAAAGGAAAGATCCAGATTCAGTCGGAAGGGGCAGAAATCTTTTTCAGGAAGGTGGATTTGATTAAATTGAATTAGCTTCCCGGTTCCCGGGAAATAAAAGTTCAAACCAATTCAAAACAAAATCCTTAAGGTTCTTAAATTCCCAAATCATCAAACTTAAAAATATTTGTACTAGTATTTTTATTCTTTCTGTTTCTCCCAAATTGGTTATTTTTAAACCATCGCTTTTAAAAGTATTCCTAACAATGAATAACAAACAAATGAACCTTGCCATCCTTGGTTGCGGAAAGGTAGCCCATCTCCACGCAAAAGCCATATTGAACCTGCCCAAAGTGAATCTCTCAGCAGTTTGGAGCCGTACTGAAAAATCTGCAACAGATTTTGCTGGAACTTACAATACACAGGCATTTACAAATATCACAGAAATGATAAGAGAGGCTGCAATTGATGCGGTCGTGATATGTACCCCCCACCCCTTCCACCGCGACCCGGCAATTGAAGCGGCACAGGCAGGCGCACATGTCCTGGTAGAAAAACCACTGGCATCGACACTTGAAGATTGTGATGCCATAATCAATGCCTGTAATGCCGCAGGGGTTCAGCTAGGCGTTATTAGTCAGCGCCGTTGGTATGCACCCGTAAAACGGGTAAAAGATGCCATTGATGCGGGCAAACTCGGAAAACCTGTAATGGGAACCGTCAACATGCTGGGGTGGCGCGACAAAAACTATTATGATGCTGATGCCTGGAGGGGAACCTGGCAAATGGAAGGAGGTGGTGTGCTTGTAAACCAGGCACCTCATCAGCTCGACATCCTGCTGTGGTACATGGGTGAAATCGATGAGGTTTATGGCATTTGGAAAAACCTGAACCACCCTTACATTGAAGCAGAAGATACTGCACTGGCCATCATCAGATTCAAAAACGGCGGCGTCGGGAACATCATTGTTAGCAATTCCCAGAAACCGGGAATCTATGGCAAGGTGCATGTCCATGGTGAAAACGGTGCTTCAGCCGGTGTACAAACCGACGGAGGAGCCATGTTTGTGGCAGGAATGACCTCAGTAATTGAGCCACCTTACAATGACCTGTGGACAATACCAGGTGAAGAAAACTTTCCTGATGTTTGGAAAAAGAAGGACTCAGCCTTCTTCAGTACAATCGACCCCACAGTGTATTTCATGGAACGCCAGATTGAGGATTTCCTTCATACAGCAGAAGCAGGAACCCAGCCGCTGGTGACAGGGTATGACGGACGGCGCACAGTTGAACTGTTTACGGCAATCTACCGCTCAACCCGTGACAACCTGCCGGTTAAGTTCCCACTGCTCCCCGAAAATAAAAACGACATGGATGGGCGCCTACAGCCCCGCATATCTTAAAAATTCGTCACGAACCTGAGGATCACCGAAGCGCCCGCCATAAAACGATGTCACTGTACTGCTGCTGTCATCATTGATGCCACGGCATGAAACGCACATGTGGCCCGCATCGATGATAACCGCCACATCACTGGTATTCAGTACCCGCTGCAATTCTTCTGCAATTTGCACTGTCAGCCGCTCCTGGACCTGTGGCCTGCGGGAATAGTAATCAACCAGGCGGTTTATCTTGCTTAACCCAATCACCTTACCACTTGATATATACCCAACATGTGCCTTGCCGGTGATGGGCAGAAAATGATGCTCACAAAATGATTTAACTGCAACATCGCGTTCAACAAGCATTTCCTTGTACCGGAACTTGTTGTCGAACAACGATACATCAGGCTTATTGGCAGGGTTTAAACCATAGAAAATCTCCTTCACAAACATTTTGGCCACACGGCGCGGAGTTCCCCGTAAACTGTCATCTGTAAGATCAAGGCCGATAATCTCCATGATATCGCGGAATTTTTCTTCTATTGCTTCAATTTTCAGGGCATCGGGCAAATCAAATGCATCGGGGCGAAGAGGCGTATCAACAGAGGTTGCCACATGGTTGTCGCCAATCAAATCGTTCAGTTCCAGCAATTCATGCAAATGCCCGTTGCCGTTTCCACTCAGAATGGATGCTCCATTCCCGTTAAGTTTTTCAAATCTGGTTTCTGTATTCATTATCCTTACTTTTTGCTACCTGGGTTATTCAACAGACAATTTCCTCTTTTGTTTAAATACGCAATAATAAAAAATAAACAAAATCAACTTTAGCCGGTACATTGATTAACATGGTTTTAACAAAAATTCTTATCGATTCATATTGTGCAACATATGAAAATTGATAAAAATCAATTAACTTGGAACAAAAAGAAAAACAATGAGTAACGCACTTCTGGAATATCTGAATAACCGCCTCGGTAACACAAAAGTCTACAGCGATGGCAAGGAAATTCCGGGGCCACTGATCACCATCTCCAGAGAAGTTGGTTGTAATGGTGTGAAACTTGCCAATAAAATAGCTGAAAACCTGAACAGGAAGCATGATGGACATGGCTGGAAAGTACTTAGCAAGCAAATCTTTTTTGAAAGTGCCAGGGAGCTTAATATGGATCCCGAACAGGTAAAGCGATATTTCAAGTATTTCGACAGCTATACCTTCAACGACATTTTGAATGCTTTTGGCACACGTAAATTCAAAAGTGAGAAGAAAGTTATCAAAACTGTGAATGAAGTTATCCGTTCATTTGCCGAACAGGGATATTGCATTATAGTAGGCCGTGCAGCACATATCATCGCGCACGACATTAAAAATTCCCTTCACCTGCGGCTGGTGGCTCCCCTTGAATACCGCATCAAAACAATTATGAGCAACAATTGTCTGAACAGGGAGGAAGCCTTTGAATTTATTGAAAAGGTTGAAAAAGAAAGAAAAGCTTTCCGTAAAGCCATCATGAAGGAGGTCATCGAAGAGAACTACTTCGACTTATGCATCAACAGGGCATCGTTTCCCGACAATGAAACCATTGAACTGATTGAACTGGCTGCTGAAAAGAAAAACATCTTTGCTGACCACGGACACAAGGTGAGCTATTATTAGAACAGCCTTCCCGTCATCCCGGTTGTACGTTTCATGCCATAGCCTGTCCAGTCGATTACTTCAGCAAACGGCTCAAAACAATTGTTTGTGCCATACAAAAAATCACCTGATCGTGAAGGCATCCGGTAACACATCATCGGATGAAGTGAAACAAATTTATTTACAATTCTTACATTTTTTGTAGCTTCCAGTGCATGATTTCCCCATAAAAACCAGCTGGCATGCGGAGCCTTCTGTGCCAGATATTCCAGCAGCCTGCCTGTAAACCCCTTCCACAACTTCTGGTGGCTGCCCGGCTTCCAGGTCTCACAGGTAAATGAAGTATTCAGAAGCAGCACCCCCTGGCTATCCCAGTGGGCAAACAGCTTCGATGGCGGGAGCACCGGAAATTCATTGTCGAACTTTTGTTTCAGCAGGCCGAAGGAAATAATTTCGCCTGTGTAAGCCTTATAAACTGCCCGCAGGATGTTTTTTAGCGAAACATTCTGAAAAGGTACATTCCATGATTGCAGGTTCCCAACCTCAAAAGCCCTGCCGGTAGCCACGCCAGGCTGAGGGTAAGGGTCCTGCCCAAGTATGATGATTCTGACGGAAGAAAGTTGAAACTCCAGAAACCGGAGGACTTTCCCGGCTTCTGGAGTAAATTCACTTCCTGTCACCTGACGTTCTATCTCAGCAAGCTCGCCGGTTATGCTGCCGGTTAAAAAATCATTCCAATCAGCATGCACCGTAAGCTCATTCAGGAAAAGAGGCATTCCCATGAATCAACCGGTAATTTTGGCAGGCAATCCTTTTACATTAACGGGCTTCAGTTGATTGGGCTTAATCTCGAACATGTCGTTAGGTGTCAGCCTGCACTCTTCAATCATCTGCAGACAATACTCAAGCTGTCCCAAATCACGGCCGGTATTGTTTGTCCCGAAGGTAAACTTCACTCCGGCCTCTTTGGCCATTTTTATCATTTCAGCTTTCGGCAGCTTATACCTTGCGTTAATCTCAAGGGCAATATTATTGTCGGCAAGTACCTTCACTACCTTTTCCATCCGTTCCCTTGTCCACAGCTGATCGTACTCTCCCATCAACTGATCGGGCAGAACGGTGGGATTGACAAAAATATCGACAGGTTCCTGTGAAAAGATGGCTTCAATTTTTCCTACCATCTGATCCATGAACTGCTGCTTGTCGTCGACCCATACCTCCTCAGGTATCCAGATGCGGTTGCGGCGCCCCTTCGAATCGGTAAAAGTCATTGCATCGGTAAACACATAGTCGAATTGTGCCACTGCTTCGGGAGAAAACAGCGTAACCCACTCACGACCCTCAGCCTGCATCCCCTTAAAAGTAGGGCTGCCTTTTACTGAATCGACATATGCATAAAGCGATGCATCGTCGGTAACCGGGAAATGCAGTCCGCAATTGGGGGCAATGCCATAGTTGATACCAAGCCGCTGGGAATTCTCAACCACCTCGTCTATTGTCAGTCCACCCTTCAGGTGTACATGGTAATCGATAAAAGGAAAGCCGGCACGCATCAGTTTGGTAACGGTGGCATCAAACTCTTCATCGACCTGCAGAGCCTTCTTTTCCCCATCGGGCAGATGCCTGACCCTGATGTTCCGGTACCAGGTTGTGCTGCCCGGATCATGTGCCTGCAGGGCAAATGTACCGCTGCCAAGCCTCAGGCCCTCACTGCCTTCAGGCCTCCATGGGTTTTCAGGTTCAATGTATTCGTTCACCTTTACATCGTTGACAAATACTTCAATATGATTTTCAACAACCTTCACCCTCATTTTGAACCACTCATTATCATCAGCCACCGGATAATAAACGTTCCTGATGTTGTAGATACTTGCTGTTTTTCTACGCTCCGGATGCTGCTCCGAACCGCGGAAGGAATTGTTGACCTGGATTTCATACCCCTTCTGGGGCCAGCCTTCGGGCTGAAAGGCAGTATGAATAAAAATACCCGAGTTTGACTTTTCAGCTGTTTTTACATCAGCCTCGAATTCAAAGTTCCGGAAATCGCCATCATAGAACAGATGAGCCCGCGGGCCTGAACATTTGATGGCACCATCTTCCACCACCAGGCTTTCAGGGTTTTCGACCGACTTTTTCCAGCCATCGAGGGTTTCCCCATCAAATATCGAAACCCAGTCAGTCGATAGGTTCTGGTTTGCACACGACGACAAAAGAATAACAGCTGCCGCAATAAGGAACAGAACTGGTTTTTTCATAACATATCATTTTACAGTTTATAAAGAAGTAAAAATAGTTGGTCACCCAAAACTAATCATTTGATTCATCAATCCCGAATTTATCCTGCGGATTATTCCCCTTGTAGCTAAAAATCAACAACACCAGCACAACCAGGGCCAGAACCAGTGAGGCATAACCGTAGCTGCCGAGCCACGACAGCGATAAACTGTAGAGTACTGGGCCCAGGGCACTTGAAAACACGACAAGTGACATCACGAAGCCGGATATCCGGCCCAGGTTCTGACGCCCGTAGAAACGGGGCCAGGTTACGGTCATCAGCACATTGTACAACCCGTTGGCCATCCCATGGCCCAGAATGAACCCGTAGTAAAAAAGTCCGTCATTAAGCTGTGCCAGCGACAGAAGAGCAATCAGTTCGCCGGTAAGAACAAAATACAACAGGTATTTCAGTTTGATTCTATCGCTGATCCACCCTCCAACAAACGAAATGCAGACTGAAAGAAAGGAGATTGGAATAAAAACCGACAGTGCCATTTCACGATCCATCCCTGAATTCTCAAAAATGGAAATCAGGTGGAAACTGAAACCAGTAATGTATTGGGCATATATAGCAAGGGGAAGGGCAAAAAGCCAGAAGGGCCAGGTGAGGCGGGCCTCCTGAAGCGTAAACTGTTTAAAAGGCCTGATAGTAACATTACGCTGCCGGTGTGCATACAACTTACCATCAGGCACCATGCCATTATCTTCGGGATTATCGCGAAACAGAAAAAATACAAAAACAAGAAACCCGGCACCAATGGCCACAGCCATGATGATCCAGGCAAGGCGCCATGAAGTTGCACTGATGAGGCCTTCAAAAGTAAGCGGTGCAATTGAAAATCCCAGGGTGATGAAAACCGATGCAATGCCATTTACAAACCCCCTGCGGGCAATGAACCATTTCATGAGCATATTGCGCGAAACCATGGTTGTAACCCCCTGCCCCGAAAAACGAAGCAGAAAAAAAAGCAAAACCATGACAGAAATGGCAACAGCAGTGTGGGCAGCCGATTCGCTGTTGCTGACAAACAGCTTCACAATCCGGTCGGACTGACTTAACAGCAGCAGCACCGCTGAAAGCAGCAGGGCTGCCCCCATAGCTGTCCACCTTGCCCCGTACCTGTCGTATTGTTTCCCGGCCCATGTGAGCAAAAAAGAACTGGCTATTGTACCAACCATGTAAGCACTGCTTATCTGGTTCCGGCTGATATTCAGGAAGTCAATCAGGTGGTCGGTAAAGGTCGACACCCCGGTAGTTTGTCCGGGTGCACTTGCAAGCACACCTACCGTTGAGGCAAGCACAATGACCCAGCCATAAAAGAAAGGTATTTTCCGCGGATTGAACGGAACATCATTCCAGCGCTGCTTCAGTTCCATGCATTACTTTTCAGCAAAAATACAGTTTGAGCCTCACAATTGTTTAGCATCTGTTGCTGAATTCACAAAAAAACAAACACCTCTTTGGCTTTACAGGATGATATGTTAGAAATAATACATCATTTTTATTTGGAACAACATCTCAAAAAACTTGAATAACTACACTTTCTTCATACTGATGGCTCTCTGCGGGAGAAATATAACTCCTCAAGCTGCCATCCACCTGTTAAAGTCAAACCAAAGTCATAGTTAATTCAATGTAAAGTCAGTTATAATTGACTTTACATTGAATTAATATTGAGTTTATATTGAATTTAAACTGAATTTACTGTGACGCGGGTAGTACCTTTATCATTCCTGATCTCCTTTTTGTAGCTCATTTTGCAAATTTTAAGGAGGAAAACACATATGTTCTCCTCCTTACCGGTTTCCTTTTATCAATAAAACTGCCTGCACAACTATTTGCTATCATGGTTCCACCGTGATTCATCGATCATCCAGCTTTCTACTTTGAGGGGTTGCTCAGGTTCTTTCACAAGGCAGTTTCTGAGTTCAAACATCAGGGCACATTCGGCTGCTGTTTCCGTGTTTTTTGCATCAAGCAGTTCCTTTATAAAATTGTCATCCTCAAATGCAAAGATTGAAATTTCCCCTGCCAAATCAGGGAATGGGATTTCCATCATTTCCATAACTGCCATTTCAGGTTCTGCAACGGGTAAAAGTGCTTCATACAGATTGTTCATATAGATTTCTGATTCAACAGAAACTGTACCTGCCGGAGATGCTGCTTCTTTAACGGATTTCTCTCCGGCCCTGCCTGTTTCAGATGCATTGAGGCTCATCACTGCCTCCAGTGATTTCCCGCCAGACATTATCATGACCCCTGCCATCACAAGAACATAGAATGCGACCATTACAATACCCTGCACCCTCATTTCATTTACTTCGCTCCTTTGTGTCTTCATTTTAAGTTCCTCCATTTTAATTGTACACCGAAAATTGTTGTCATCAAAATTTCAATGTAAAGGTACAATGGCATGAGGGGTAGAATCTACCACAGGAATTCCATTCGATGCAACAGGAATACCATGGCTGCAAATGACTGGAATAAAGAGAGTTAAAAACGTGAAATATTTAATTTTTATGATATTCTGAAGGAAGTTTGCCAAATAATTCCCTGAAACACTTCGCGAAGTAGGATGGGTTATTGAAACCCACCTCATAAGCCACCTGTGCTACATTGCCAAAATTCTGTTCAAGAAGGCGTGATGCCCTTTTCAGCCGGATTGTCCGGATAAACTCACCCGGGGTCTGATTTGTGAGTGCTTTAATTTTTCTAAACAACTGGGTACGGCTCATCATCATTGCCTCCTGGAACTGTGTAACCTCGAATTCGGAATTTCCCATATTTTCTTCAAGAACCTTGAGGGCATGTGCTAAAAATCGTTCATCGGCTGAAGTTACGGCAATGTCTTTGGGTTCGAGGTTCAGGTTTCGCGTATAGCGTTCCCTGAGTTTCTGACGCTGTTCAATCAGTTTTTTTATCCTGAGTTTCAGTTCAGCGATGCTGAAAGGTTTTGTCAGGTATGCATCAGCACCGGTTTCAAGGCCTTTCAGTTTATCTTTCAATCCGGTTTTCCCGGTCAGGATAATTACCGGAATGTGGCTTGTCCGCTCATCGGTTTTCAGTTTTTCGCATAATTCAGTCCCCCCCATCCGGGGCATAGCCAAATCGGTTACAACAAGGTCAGGAATATTCTCAGCTGCTTTACTGAATGCTGCAACCCCGTTTTCAACAGTTTCAACCGCATATTCATCGGCAAGGTTTTCAGCAATAAAATCCCTTATCTCAGCCTGGTCTTCAGCCACCAGTACCTGCAGGACCCCCTTCCCTGAATTTTCATGAGCGACAGTATTGGCATCCTGTTCATCAGGTACACCTTCCGTATTCATTCCATGCATGCCAACAGGAACAGCTCCTTTACCCAGCTTGTATTCATCGCGTTTCAGGTGGTTGATCCCAAGCGGAAGATATACCCTGAACACTGTTTCCTTACCGGCATCACTGGTTACATCAATGGTTCCATGCATTAACATTACAAGTTCATGGGTAAGTGACAAGCCGATACCTGTTCCGGGAGAAGAATATGCTCCGGTCCCTTCCGCCTGGTGGAACCGGTTAAAAATTGCCTTAAGTTCTTCAGGGGGTATCCCCTGTCCTGAATTCCGGACCACGATTTCCACTGCCGGCTCCTTCTCAGTGTAAACAGTGGCACGACTGGTTATATAACCTTCTTTGGGAGTGAACTTCACAGCATTCGATATGAGGTTGTTGAGTATCTTTTCGAGTTTAACTGCATCAAACAGGGCGATGTGGTTTTTTACTGATACCGAATATCTATAATCAATTTGTTTCTGTTCTGCCAGTGATGCAAAGGAAGCAAAACCGGTTTGTATGAACCTTGTGATATCACCACTGCTTAATTCCAGTTTCATGCTTTTGGCATCGAGTTTAGCCAAATCAAGCATTTCGTTCACAAGGTTGAGCAGGCTCTTTGCATTTTTACGCATCAGCTTTACCTGTTTCCTGCGGGCATCCTGTCCGGGATTTGTCGACAACATTTGTTCGAGCGGGCCAAGTATCAGGGTGAGCGGGGTCCTGAATTCGTGGGTAATATCGGAATAAAGTTGTGATTTTAAAGCATCCATTTCAACAAGCAGCCGGTTGGCCCTTTGTTTATGCATGTAGCTGCGGTAAAAAGTAAAAATCACAAGCAGTGATGAAAAGAGCAGAATAATTGAAATATACATTGTGTAAGATCTTTTCCTGCGCTCCAGTAGTTTTTCCTTTTCCAGTGATTCAAATTCAAGCCGGCTCAAATCGAGATTTGACTGTATTCTTTTTGATTCTGTCTGGTAGTCGAGGTATTCCTTAATCAGCCGGTGTGCATTTGCCATATCCCCCTTCCGGTCGTACAACTCGCTGAATGCCCTGATTGCTTTGACCCTTGCTTCGAGTGGAATGGCAAACTGCTCTTTTTCTGCCAGCTGATAGGCTTTGGCCAACATGGGTTCTGCCTGTTCAGTCATATTTTCATTAAAATACAGCAGCCCCAGGTTGAGCGTGGCATTATAAACATCGTTGACATTTGTATTACTGTTTATCAGGTTGTTGCTTTCATGCATGTAATAAAAAGCACTGTCGGTATTGTTCTGATGAAGATATACTTCCGACAGGTTGATATAGCAGTTTATAAGTCCTGAAGTGTCTTTCTGGCGGGCCAGAATCCATCGTGAAGCTTCGAGATAAGCTTTTGCAGCCTGAAGTGAATCAATATTCACAAGTATCCCCCCGATGTTCAGGTAAATTGTTCCATACACCGGATTATTGAGTTGCCTGAACAGGAAGGCACTCTGGTAATAACTTGAAAGTGCCTGATCGTACTTGTACAAGGTCTTGAAAAGGTTACCCATGCCGTTATACACACAGGCCAGTCCAAAAACATGATTAATTGTGGTATAGGCATTCCTGCTTTCCTGAAAAGCCTGGTAACTGGCAAAATACTCACCTTCAGCATTTAACCTTAACCCCATGTTATAATAGCAAAATCCTGTGCCCTCATAAAATTTTATTTCCTGGCAATGCGAAATCAAGCTGTTCCATGAATTTATTGCATCTTCCTTTCCCATTGAATTAACGATTTTCAAAAGGGAATTTTTCAGGAGGGAATCTTTTTCCGAAGTAAGGTGGGCTGCCATAAATTGCTGCCTTACAGAAAGAAAATCACCCTGGGTGCCGGCAAACGATATTGTAATGAAAACACTGCCAAGCAGGGTAAGGAGTGTATGTCTGATGGTATTCATTAATAGTGCATACGATGAAGGCAGCACTTTGATACATTCAGCTTTCAGAAATGATTTGAAGAACCCCCAGTTTTTCCATTTTCGACAGCCATTTCCGGGCATCTTCTTCCGGCAGAATATCAGCAGTATTCCTGATAAAACCGGCCACAGAAGATTTCTTTAGCCTGCTTAACAATGAAACATCCTTTTTAGTAACGGGATGTCGCAAACATCTAAAACTGGAAATGGCGATGATTAGATAATTTGATTTTCGTTTTTTTATTTTGTGTGGGGGCAGTTCCCAGTGACGCTCACCGGGCAGAATTTCCGGCAAACGATAGGAAGTACTCAGCACCCTCCAGGCTTGAACAGGCTTAATATATGGCTGTTTACCGGGCACGCGGGTCTCTGTTTCATCATTAAAATATTTACAAAAATTCAACTGGGCGATTAACAGGGCCTGGAAAGCTTCAAATTGAAAAACATCAAAAATCTCTTCTCTTCCAATCCTATGCCTGTTTTTATGAAGATACCTTTCAAGCAGATTCACTACGTGTGATACAACAGGCTTTTCACGTTGCCCATTATTTAAGACGGCTTCGAGCTCAGCTTTCACAAGAGGCAGCAGTTTTTTGTGGTTCAAATCCTCTGTGATGATCTCCTGCAGCATGAATATGGTATTCCGGAAATGGTACAACAGGTTAATTAAACGGCACAACAAATGCATGCTGCTGTGCCCAAGGGTGTTTACCGGAAGGTAATAGAAGGAACTGAACATCAGGGGAAAATTCCTGATTAACCTGTATTCTGCAGGGCTTGACGACGCATTGGAAAAGTTGGAAAAGAGCCCGTCGAGCTTTAAATCATCTTTAAACTGGTTGAAAAGAGGAGTGCCGGGCAAAAGCGACAATACCGAGAACTGTACAAAAGCAGCCTTAAAAAACAATTTCAGTGCACATTGAAGGGTAGCTTCAAGGTCATCTTCTGTTTCATCAGGAAAACCGGCAATAAATGATGCATACATTTGTAGCCCGGCTTTCCGGCATGTATCTGCCACCTCATATGCTTTTTCTATATCCAGATTTTTACAGATGCTTTTCTGAATTTTGGGAGAACCACTCTCAATCCCAAAGAATATGGATTCACAACCTGCCTGTTTCATTTTTGGCAACAGGTTGTTGTCGACATAGTCGATTCGTGCCGAACAGGTCCAGGAATAATTTTGCCCTTTGCCATGCTTCAGCTCAATCAGTTTGTCACAAAAATCATCAATTCGTTTTTTATTCAGGGTAAACAGGTCATGTGCGAAACTAAACCTGTTGATTTTATATGAACTACTTGCAATTTCCATTTCATATAAAATGCGGCCGGGTGATTTTAACCTGTAGATTTTGGAGAAAAAAGTGCTTGTTGTACAGAATGTACACTTAAACGGGCATCCCCTGCCTACATCAAGATTCAGGCTTGACTGGCCGGCACAGTATTCATATGCAGGAACAGGAAGGTCATCAAGGTTATTGACTGGCTCACACGCCGGATTTGTACACACATTGCCATCAGGTGAATGATAGCTCAGTCCGGGAACCTTTTTCCAGTCAGGTTTATCCTCATTCACCATTTTGAGAAATGTCAGGAAAGAATGATCGGTCTCTCCGGCAAGCACAAAATCGATGTATGGAAAATTCATCAGGGTTTCACGGGCAAGCAGTGATGCCTGTGGTCCACCAAAAATAACAGGTGTGGAAGGAGCCAGGTTCTTGATTTGACCGGCAACCAGAATGGCCGACGGATAGCTGATACACCATGTGGAAAAGCCAACAAGCCCGGGGTCATGTGACAATATCTCACCCGCCACCCGCCTGTAATCAGCAGCAGTAAATAATTTTCTCTGGGGAGAATATACCGAACAGTGATAATTGCTGGCTTTCAGGATTGCTGCAATAGACAGCAATCCCAAAGGCATGAAAGAATTATCGGTACCTTCGTGATAAGGATTGATGACCGGGGGAATAAGTAAAATCTTTTTCAATCCTACATTTTTACAATGACAATCAGGCCTGAACGTCTTTTGATACTGTGTCGAAGCTGAAGCTTTTCAGGTAGGGATCTTTTATCATTTGTGTTTTCTCATCCGGTTGGTCATATCCAAGTTCACCTGCTGCTTCAAATTCCTGCTGAAGTATTCTCCGGTACTTTTCAAATAACGAAACCACAAAATCATCAAGATTTCTTACCTCTTTGCCCGGAGTGGCTTCTTCGCTGTAAATGGCAGTCCCTTTAATTTTTATTGAGAACTTCCTTTTTTTAAGATCATTTGGTCCATCTTGCATATCCCACCTCCTTTATAAAAATGGTTTCAGAATAATAAGTTACACAATTTGTTTTGAATATCAAAAGATTACACATACAATCTACACCTTGAAATAGAAATTTGTGCATGTTAAGATCTATCCATCCCTCAGGGTTTCTTCATATGTGAATCTGTATTGCAGTACCATGTTTGAAAATTTCCATTCCCGGGCATTATCCATTTATTAACCCCGGGCAACATAATTCTTCAGGCATGAAATGTCTCAGCAGTTTTATTTACTTTTTATTTTATTTTTGGCCGCCAGAGCTGGCAGAAATTTATAATTACCAAAAATCAATTCATAATGAAGTACAAATTTATTATTCCATTTCTTTTTATTCTCATTCTTACATCATGCAATCCGGCATCTGAAGATAACTACCTTACCGATCCTGTTGAACTTGTTAACCCGTTGATGGGGAGCGACAGCGACTTCAGCCTCAGCAACGGCAACACCTACCCTGCCATTGCGCGCCCCTGGGGGATGAATTTCTGGGCACCCCAGACGAACAAAATGGGCAACGGATGGCTGTATCAGTACAGTGCAAAAAGATTAAGAGGGTTTAAGCAGACCCATCAACCCAGTCCTTGGATAAACGATTACGGGCAGTTTTCAATATTTGCCACAACAGGGCAGCCTGTTTTTCATGAAGACAAACGGGCAAGCTGGTTTTCACATAAGGCAGAGACAGTAAAACCATATCTGTACGAAGTATATCTTGCCGACTATGATGTGGAAGCCGCCTTTACTGCCACTGAAAGGGCTGCTTTTTTTGAATTCACATTCCCAAAAAATGACAGTGCCCATATTATTGTGGATGCTTTTGACGGGGGATCGTGGATTAAAATCATTCCTGAAGAACAAAAAGTTGTTGGTTATACAACCAAGAACAGTGGCGGAGTGCCTGCAAACTTCAAAAACTGGTTTGTCGTATATTTTGACAAACCATTTGAAGCATGGTATACTTCCGATAATGACAACCTTTTTGAAGGGCAGCAGGAACTGAAGGACCTTCATACAGGGGCAGTAATTCAGTTCAGGACAAACAGGAAGGAGAAGGTATCGCTGAGGATTGCCTCTTCATTTATCAGTCTTGAGCAGGCAGAGCTGAACCTCAGCCAGGAGATTGGCAACAAAACGTTCACTGACCTGGTTGCGGAAGGAAAGGCACAGTGGAACCACGAACTTGAGAAAATACAGGTCCAGACAGGTAATCTTGACCAGGCAAAGACTTTTTACAGTACCCTTTACCGCTGTCTGTTGTTCCCGCGTAAATTCTATGAAATTGATTCATCGGGTGAAATAGTGCATTACAGTCCGTACAACGGAGAAGTACTGCCTGGCTACATGTTTACCGACAACGGGTTCTGGGACACCTTCCGGGCGGTATTCCCGTTCTTTACACTGATGTACCCCGATCTGAACAGCCAGATTATGGAAGGGCTTGCAAATGCATACAAGGAAAGCGGATGGTTGCCAGAGTGGGCAAGTCCGGGCCACCGCGACTGCATGATTGGCTCCAATTCGGCATCGCTGATTGCCGACTCTTACCTGAAAGGTATCCGCGGTTATGACATTGAAACACTTTATGAGGCGATTCTGAAAAACACCCTGGGCCATGGACCTGTCAGTTCGGTTGGCCGTTACGGAGCTGAATACTATAATGAGCTGGGGTATATCCCCTATGATGTAAACATCAGGGAAAACACGGCCCGTACACTTGAATATGCCTATGCTGACTATTGTATTGCCGAGCTTGGCAAGGCATTGGGCAAACCGGCTGAGGAAATTGCCCTTTTTGAAAAAAGGGCACAAAACTACAGGAATGTGTTCTGTTCGGAAACACTGCTGATGCGTGGCAGGAATCAAAACGGGGAGTTCCAGTCGCCTTTTAACCCATACAAGTGGGGCGATGCCTTTACCGAAGGGAACAGCTGGCATTATACATGGAGCGTATTCCATGATGTGGAAGGACTGGCACAGCTGATGGGCGGACATGAGAGCTTCTCAATGATGCTCGATTCCATTTTTATTGTCCCTCCGATTTTCGACTGTTCGTATTATGGTTTCCCTATTCATGAAATCAGGGAAATGCAGATCGTCAATATGGGGAATTATGCCCATGGCAACCAGCCTATACAGCACATGATTTACCTGTACAATTATGCAGGTCAGCCATGGAAAACACAATACTATGTGAGAGATGTGCTGACAAAGCTCTATCAGCCCACGCCCGACGGATACTGCGGCGATGAAGACAACGGACAGACTTCGGCATGGTATGTTTTCTCGGCGCTTGGCTTTTATCCTGTTTGTCCGGGCACACCTGAATATGCTATCGGGTCACCATTGTTTGAGAAAGTAAAGATTTCCCTTCCCAATGGAAAAGAACTTGTAATTGAAGCACCAGGTGCAGATTCATCACCCTACATCAGCAAAGCATCTTTGGGAGGTAAACCATTGACAAAATCATGGCTGTCGCATGAGGAACTGCTCAAGGGCGGCAACATACGTTTTGAAATGAGTTCACAGCCTGATAAAAAGCTTTGGTCGTCACCCGAAAGTTATCCTTCATCTGTTTCGGCAGGTGCCAAATAAATTATATTTTTATCAAGACTAACTTTTAAGGCGATGGCATTCCTTACGAAACAAAAATTATTCAGCACCCAGTGGTTTATCGACTACCTGTTTATCCTTATCGGATCGTTTATCCTGGCTGTGGGTTTTGTTTTTTTTATCACTCCGCACAGGATTGTGCCGGGGGGAGTGTATGGAATTGCCATTGTTGTGCATTATATGACCAGGGGAATATTTACATTCTGGCCCGACGGCATTCCCATCGGATTGTTTGGCCTGATATTAAATATTCCCCTGACCATTGCAGGGATTAAAATTCTGGGGCCCAGGTTTGGCATTAAGACAATAGTAGGCTTCGTGCTTACCTCCATTTTTATCGATGGCATTTCATACCTCCGCCCTGTAAGTGATGCTGCACTTGTAACAGATGTACTGCTTTCCTGTGTGTTTGGAGGAGTAATGATTGGTGTAGGCCTTGGACTGATTTTTATGTCGAGGGCAACCTCAGGTGGTTCTGATATCATTGCAATGATCATTGGAAAATACACCCGTCTGCAGCTGGGACGCCTGATGATTTATGTCGATTCGGCCATTGTGCTGCTGGGACTGGCAGCCTTCAAGGACTGGAGCATTCCGCTCTATTCGTGGGTGGTTATTTATATCACCGGAAGGGCAATCGACATGATACTTGAAGGAGCCGATTACAACAAGGCGCTGCTGATTATTTCGAAGAAGCATATTGAAATCAGGGATAAGATTTTAAAGGACCTGGAACGGGGAGGCACTTATCTCAGGGGGGAAGGCATGTTTACAGGTGAGGAGAAACAGATTATCTATACTGTAGTCAGCCGCCGGGAGGTAGCTATCCTGCAGGAATACATCGGGAATATTGATCCTGATGCCTTTATCACGGTGATGGATGCCCGTGAGATTCTGGGTGAAGGGTTCCAGAGCCTCAGGAAAAAGATTGAATCGGGTTGAAAATTATCTTATCCACTTCCCTCCTCCACTGACAGGCCAACAGCTTCAACTCGCCGATTGAATTTGTTATTTTTCTTTAAATGGAGTGCTTCAGAAATTGTTTTTCTTAATTTTGATGCTTGTCGGAAAACAAAAAACAAACCATGCAGGCACTTCGTCAGCTAACCCTGATATGTATAATGCTGTTGTCGGTACTGATCGGTCACGGACAGAAAGTAGGCCTTGTTCTTAGCGGAGGGGGAGCAAAAGGCATTGCTCATATTGAACTGATTAGGACGCTGGAGGAAAACAACATCCCGATTGATTATATCGCAGGCACTTCCATTGGAGCAATCATAGGCGGCTTATATGCTGCAGGCTATTCACCCGATGAAATGGAAAAGCTGTTCAGGTCCGATGATTTTTATTTCTGGTCGACTGGCAGGGTTCAGAAAGAATACCGGTATCATTTTTCAAGGCCGGAACCAAACCCTGCATGGATAGAGCTGAGGCTCGACAGAAGGGAAGACAAGCTTACCCTCCTGCCCCCTTCAAGCCTGGTACCTGAAGTCCAGATGGACTTTGCCTTTATGGAACTCCTTTCGGCAACAAATACTGCCTGCAACAATCATTTCGACAGCCTGATGGTTCCGTTTTTCTGCGTAGCCACCAATGTACATACAAATGAAGCAGTCGTGCTGCGAAAGGGCGATTTAAGTGAAGCCATCCGTGCCTCCATGACTTTTCCGCTTTACTTCAAGGCCATTGAAATCGATAACATGCTGCTGTTTGATGGTGGTATTGTCAACAATTTCCCTCAGGATGTAATGGAAGAGCTTTATAATCCTGACATTATCATCGGGCATAAGGTAGCCGACCGAATCAGGGAGGCTGGTGCCGACAACCTGATGGTACAGATTGCCAACATGGTGATGAGGCCTACCAATTATGAGATTCCGCCGGAAAGGGGAATCCTTCTTGAAACAAAATTGTCGAACATCAGCCTGCTCGATTTCCAGAGGTATGATTACATCGCCGGTGAAGGAAAAAAGACTGCCGAAGAATATATTGACAGTATAGCAACACGTATTCACCGCAGGGTCAGCAAGGAAGAGGTGGAAAGAAAAAGAAAAGAATTCAATGCACGTAAGCCGGAGCTGTACTTTCAGAACATCCAGGTAGAAGGTGTGACTGACCCCATGCAGCGCAGGTTCATTATCCAGTCAATAAAGCACAACTATAACATTGTTTCATTAAGTGAACTGAAAAAGGAATATTTCAAGCTGATTGCCGATGAGCACCTGAAGTCAATCAGGCCTGTTGCCTACTACAATAAGAATACCGGGTATTATGATCTGCACCTGAAAGTGGAGCCGGAGAAAAAGATGCGCATTAACATTGGTGGCAATATATCGACCAAACCCATTAATCAGGGTTTTGCAAGCTTTGATTATCGCACCTATCAGAACCGGGCATATACATTAAGCTCCAATATATACTTCGGCAGGTTCTACAGCTCATTCCTTCTGGGAGGCAGGGTTGATTATCCCACTTCGCTTCCTTTTTATATTTCAGGATATTCAACACTCAACCGCTGGGATTTTTTCTCCTCCAGCACAGAATTATTTTTTGAAGATGTAAGGCCTCCGTACCTTATTCGGGGGGAATATAATCTGCGGTTTGAAGCAGGAATACCCTGGGGCCTTCATTCCAAGTTCTTTGGAGGGCTTTCCTATTCAAACTCAGGCGATGAATATTATCAGACCGATATATTCAAAAAGCAGGATATTCCCGATCATACAACCTTCAACGCATTTGTGGGACAGGCAGGGTTTGAGAGGAATTCCCTGAATTACAAACAATATGCAACTGAAGGTGAATACAGCTCTTTTTCAGTTAAATACATTTCAGGAAAAGAATCGAATAAACCTGGCACTACAGCACCTTCTTCAATGAAAACTGCAAGGCATCATGGGTATTTCCAGCTGGAAGCACAATCCTCAAGATACTTTGATATTGGTAGACGTTTAACACTTGGCACCCAGGCTGAGGCTGTTTTCAGCAACAAGGATTTGTTTAAAAACTTCAGGTCGACCAAACTGACAGCGCCCGGGTACTACCCTACTCCGCACAGCCAGTCGCTGTTTATTGAGAATTTTCATTCCAACATCTATGCTGCAGGTGGTTTAAAAACGATTTTCAGGGTGAGGCCACTACTGCATTTCAGGCTTGAAGGACATGTTTTTGTGCCAATCAGGGAAGAACTGCCAAATCCTGATTTCTCAGTTTACAGGAGCAGTGACTATATCTCGAATTATTACCTCCAGGGGGTTGCAGCACTAGTTTATCATACAGGTATCGGGCCTGCAAGTATTACCCTCAGTTATTATGACAAGCCAAACACCAATCTGTATCTGACACTTAATTTCGGGTATATTCTGTTTAATAAAAGAGGATACTGATGGTTTGGAAGTGGGCAGTATCATGCCGTCTGGTTATTCACTACATCGGTAGGGGAAGATTTTTCCTTGTAAATTACAGGTAATACAACAATGAATTTTGTCCCAACTCCCTGCTGGCTTTCTACACCAATACTACCTCCATGCCTTTCGATAAATTCCTTGCAAAGTATTAATCCAAGTCCCGAACCTTTCTCTCCGGCAGTGCCTTTGGTGGTAATTGATTTTTCAAGCTGAAATATTGTATTAATCCTTTTCTCATCCATTCCAATACCTGTATCAGCAACAACAATTTCAACCGTATCATCTTTGAGGGAGGAAGACAAGGTTACCTGCCCCAGCGGATTTGTAAATTTGATGGCATTTGTTATCAGGTTTCTCAATACTGAACTCATCATATTGTAATCGGCAAACACTTCAATATCACCAGTAGATTCCTGGAGGAGTTCAATATTTTTTATGCTTGCTGATGGATACAATAGACCGGTGACTTCCTTCAGAAGATGGTTCAAATAGAAGTACCGGGGCTGAAAACCCAGTCTGCCAGTCTGGGCATTCACCCATTCAAGCAGGTTATCGAGTACAGCCAGGGTAGGTTTGGCTGCAAGATTGATATACTGGATTATCTTATTGATTTTATCACTGTCGTATGAATCATACTTTTCAAGGAGTATATCAGTAAACCCGATAATACTGCTGAACGGGGTCTTCAGATCATGTGCGATAATTGAAAAGATTTTGTCTTTTGTAAAATTGAGTTCACGCAGCTGATTTTCAATATTCTTATTGTGAGTGATGTCACGAAGCACTGAGCCGTATATGAATTTATCCTCGCCAATCCGAATCGGATAAACAGTGGCCTGAATTGTACAAACACCTTTTTCGGGATGCAGTATCTGGTTTTCAAACGGAATTGCAAATACATCAGGATTTACCATGCTTACCACCTCATCAAACTTCTTCTTAATAAAAGTGCGGTCTTTATGGGGCCCATGCATAATGTCATACTGCAGATCATAAAGTTTATGGTTGATTGCATCTTTTGCCATGATTCCGGTCAGATTCTCCATCCCTGAATTCCAGATGATAATTTTTCCACTTTTTTTAAAAACAATAATACCGTCCTGCAGTTGCTGGACGATATATTTCAACCTGTTCTGACGTTTATATTTATCGTGCTGGGCTTTTTTTCTTTCAGTGATATCCCTGCAGATACTTATAACGGCAGGCTGGTTCTTCCAGGTCATTTTCCTGGTTTTTACCTCTACATGTAACTTTTCTCCTGCTTTTGACTGATGACAGGTTTCATAACAAACAGTATCCTCATTTTCCCAGTTACTGTCTCTCACTGCATTTTCCGCATCATCATCAGGAACTTCAATATAATGCAGGTTCATCCTTTTGAATTCGTCAGGAGAATATCCATATACAGAGGATGCTGTTGTATTTGATTCCAGAATTGCCCCTTGAATGCTATGGATAAATACCGGATCGGCAGATTGGTTAAAAACCAGCCTGTATTTTTTAAGTTCGTCAGTAAGTTGCTGAATAGTATGAAGGGCAAAAAAATCCTGATTTTCCTTATCTTCTTCAGGAGGCTGGCTGATATCAAGCTCATCATATACCGCCTCCAATACCTGTTTAAGTTTGATGTTTATTTCAGGTTTCATTTAAGTTTGGTTCAAAAATTAACAATTGAACTTTATAATACAATTTACTTATTTTTATTGACATATAGTTATTTGTCAGGTTTTTTTTAGCATGTGATATTATTAACAAATGCTGATTATTTATAAAATGCTATGTTTGCTGGCAGATATCATATTATTTAAAAGTTCCGGAAAAATAATATTTAAAGAAGGGATTAAGCATTTTCAGGGCAACTATCGTTATTCAGCCTGCCTTTTGCTCATTACGCTTTTCCCTGCGCTCTTCAATGAATAAATTGTACCCTTAGAAAGTCAGTACACGAACACCGCTTTTAAGATATTCAGCAAGTGTCCCTCCCATGGCTTTTACTTCATATCCCTGCTTTTCCAGTTCTTCAGCAACACCATATTCATTTGCACATGTTATGCAGGCCTGTAAAACAACTCCATCCTCCTTCATTTCCTTGATTTTATTTATGATGGCCCTGTTTTCAGCAGCCACTTTCGCCGAAGGCCCCCAGACAATCAATACAACTTCATCAAACATATTCTTGGCCCTGGCAGCATGTGTAAACATTAAAGCTACCCTTTCGGCAACATAAGGGTCACTGCTGGCCCAGATTACTGCCAGTTTTTCACTGATCTGATTTTTTATATCCATTGTGAGTACATTACAAAGGTTAAACAAGTAATATACAAATAAATAATGGATATGCTACCATTGAGAACTCCCTGCCGGTAACGAGGCAGATGAAAATAATACACCTGTCAGAATTTGTGTCAGGCGAGGTTCATCATGTTTATCATTTATATGATGTCTGTATCCCTTGATTTCCTCTGTCTCCCTGTTGCACTGATATGAAATTATGGCATCACAAAGCTTGTAGTAATACCTAAGGTTTGTATCTTTATACAAGGTTACAGCATAATAAAAGCAAATGAAATGAAGAAACAGATGGGGCAGGTATTGCTGGAAGCAGTTCAGGGTGACATCACAAGCCAACCCGACATGGTGGCTATTGTCAATGCAGCCAATGCACAACTACTGACAGGTGGTGGCGTAGCAGGCGCCATTCACAGGGCAGCTGGCCCCGGACTGGAGGAAGAGTGCATGCCGCTTGCACCGATAAGGCCCGGTGAGGCAGTCATTACCGGCGGACATGAACTTCCAAACAAATATGTAATTCATTGCCTTGGCCCCGTATACGGGATGGACAAACCGGAGAATATTCTCCTTGCCGATGCTTACCGTAATGCGCTACGTCTGGCCGATGAAAAGGAAATAGAATCCATAGCCTTTCCTGCCATATCCACCGGAGTCTTCGGGTACCCTTTTGAAGCCGCTACCGACATTACCCTGCAGACGGTGCTGGATGTATTACCTGAACTGAATCATGTTAAACACATTCGCTTTGTTCTTTTTGGTGATATCGATTTCGATATCTATGTTGAAAGAATGAGGGCAATCAAGGACTGAATAATTTACAACCAGGCATGCAAAACACGCCTCATTCACTAACTTCCACGCCCTTCCAGAAGGCAATATGATTTTTGATTTGACCGGCGGCCTCCGATGGCCGGGGATAATACCATGCAGCATCTTTATTGATTTCACCGTCCACAATTAAATCATAATAAGATGCTGTGCCTTTCCAGGGACACACCGAAGTTGTATCACTGCCGGCAAGAAATTCGCGGTTAACACTATCGGGTGGAAAATAAGCATTCCCTTCCACTTCAATTGTTTTATTGCTCTCGGCAATTACTTTTCCATTCCAGACTGCTTTCATATAATTATAAGTTTTTGTTTTCAAAGGAATCGCATACATGCCTGTCCCGGCAGACAGGGAATTCGAAAGAGGTTTACATTTTGCTCATTCTCATTTCATATGTGATTTTCTTCAATTTTTCATATTCTCTCCCAAAGTGAATCAACAAAATAATTTCTGGAGTCGGTAAAATTTTCCTTTACCCTGAACCCGTTATCCTTTGCCAGCCTGCTGATAGTCTCCATGTCAAATTTCTGTGACAACTCGGTAAATACAGCTTCCCATTTATTAAAGGATATTATTGCATCTGGTACTCCAAGGCGTACCTTGTGCTCCTTTTGTGAAACCAGATAGCTTTTCACCTCACCTGTTAACGGATTGTACTGTGCATGGTGTTCGAACAGGCGAAGGTCGAATTCAGCATCCAGTTCCCAGTTAAGCCTGTCAAGAAGATTAAGATTGAAACGCTTTGTGTGGCCATGAGGATCATTATAGGCATCCATAATGACTGCAGGCGATTTCTTCAGGTCGAACCCAATCAGCAGATAATCACCTGCACTTGTAAAGGAAGACAGGTCACTTAAAAACACTTTCAGTTCTTTATGATGGAAATTTCCTATGTTCGAACCCAGGAACAAAACCACCTTGCGCCCATTTCCATACCCGTTGATCTGTCGGATGTGCTGCATGTAATCGGCAGTGACAGGTTCAATCCTGATATCACTTAATTCTTGCTGCAGCTCATTGCAAAGGATATGGTTTGCCTTTTCGCTGATGTCAACTGGCATGTAGGTAAAATGTGCCTTGTTCTGCAGGAGTTGACGCAGTACTATCCTTGTTTTAAACCCATCACCTGAACCCAGCTCTATGACATTAAAATTATCTTTGCCACAGGTAAATGCTTCTATGATTTCCTGCTTTTGATGAGAGAAAATTTCTGCTTCGCAATCAGTAAGATAGTACTCCGGCATATTCATGATATCCCTGAAGATGGCAGTACCCCTGTCATCATAAAAGTATTTTGACAACAGATACTTTGGCTCTGAGCGAAGCCCGCGGAGGGTATCGCTAAGGATACCATGATCAATCAGCTGCTTTCCCATAAGACAAACCGGTTAATTCATAATTATCAGGAATTCCAGTCTCATAATCATTGCCGGGATCATTGCTCCATTCAAACCAACCGCCATCATATACCGATACCCTGGGCCATCCCATCAGCCATGCATTGAACCATGCTTCACTCCCCCTCCATCCTGTCCCGCAATAAAAGGCCAGATGTTTATCGGGGGTAATGCCATTCTTCAGCCAGATTTCTTCAATCTCATGAAACTCCCTGGTTGTTAAATCAACATTCCTGTAATTCTCCATGTGATAGGCATCACTGCCGCAATCGGCAAACACAGCACCGGGTATCCTCCCCTTTTTGGCGATATAATTATATCCACTGGTCTCTCCGATGTACTCAGGCCAGCTCCTGACGCAGACAAGTTCGGCACCTGCCGATGCTATCAATTCCTTTGCTTCAGGGGTATCAACTGCAAGATGAGCATTTGCAGGTATAGCTGCTCCAAAACTGCCCACCGGTTGCTTCTGTACATCATCATCATGAATATCATACCCGGCATCAACCCACGACTGGAAGCCTCCGTTTAATATGCGTACATCCTTTACCCCTGCATACATCATGATAAAAGCAAGCCTGAGTGCCCCAATGTCACCTGCGGCACTTCCCGGAAAGGGATCATCATTGTCGGGGAACATGTATGTGCCATACAACACAACGGTAGTATCAGCCGTAATACCATGCCCGGTAAGGGCAGCCTCAAGCTCTGCTGATGAACGGCGGTTCCAGGTCTCAGGTGCTTCAAGGGCAAGGGTATCCATGTCAATGGCACCCGGAATATGACCGGTTAAATAGGCATCCCTGTTGCGGTAGTGCGCATGTACAATTACATACCTGTCATTGTGGTAGTATGAAGGTTTCTCACCATTAATCAGGCTGTTTACCCATTCTGCAGGAACCAGATGCTGAAAACGTTCCATTTTGTCGAGGGGAAGGCTGGCATCAGCCGACCATTCATCTATAAAATGGTGATATACAGAAATATTTTTATACCCTGAGGCAAGAAACCGCCTGGCCACACTTGTGGCTTCATCTGCATGATAACCATAGATAATCAGCTCATCATCAGGAATTATATTCTTTCTGCGGACTATTTCTATCCAGTCGATGTACCTCAGCCATCTGGCAGGCAGATTCCGTGCGCCTTTGATGTGCCCGCCTCTGGGTTCTGACTGCAATTGCCAGCCGTTGTATGCTTCAGGTGGACGCACATCAATCAGAACAACTGATTTGTTTTGAATAGCTTTTTTGAGTGTGTCTGTAGTGAGTTGTTTTACCATTTGCTATATTTTATACACAACAACAGAAAAAAGTGGAAGTTGTTTGCGTTTTATTTGTCTTTAAGATTTAAAGAAAATAACTGATATAGTGAGAAGTTAAATGATACCGGCTATATTGTTACCTGCTGGTTGACTTAAGATAAGTGGGATTTGCTAATTTTACAATATGAGTATAAAATCAACTGTTGTTATTGCAGGAGCAGGCTTTTTAATTGCCGAAGGATTGAAATCATTGTTTTCCGGCAACCACAATTTTGTTGTTGCAGGAGTTGCGAATTCAGCCAGTGAACTGCAATCTTTTCAGAATTTGTCACCCCGGGTAGCTATCATTGATATTTCTTCAGATGACTTCAACCCCGGAGAGCTGCAGGATTTAAAAATGGCATTTCCATCAACTGCCTTTGTTGTGGTTGCACCGGCAGTAAGCCACAGCACCCTGAAAACTGTTTCCGAAGCCGGAATTCAAAATATACTTCTGCATCACGCCAGTGCACATGAAATTATGGGTGCAGTCACTTCTGCAACCCAGGGTAAAAAGTTTTACAGCAGCGAAATACTCGACATGATTATGGAACCTCTCGAAACCAGCCTCAGCAGAAAGGAGGAAGTTCAGCTGACAGCTTCGGAAAAGGAGATCGTACGCCATATTGCAGCGGGTTTAACAACAAAAGAGATTGCCGGCAAACGTAACATCAGTATTCACACCGTAAGTACACACAGGAAGAATATTTTCAGGAAACTTGGCATATCAAATGCCTCTGAACTCATCATGAAATCGGTTAAGGCAGGCTGGATTGACAATATTGAATATTATATCTGAACCTGCTTCATATACCCTCCTGAGGGTATGAGAATATACTGCATTTGTGCGATTGCAGGTTCTCAAATCCAGGTATAATTTTGACACATCATTTTTAACTGCTATGGTTTATAAAAATATACTGGAATTGATAGGAAAAACCCCTATTGTTGAAATGCAGCACATGAGCCCCAATCGCTCCCGGCTGTTTATAAAACTGGAGTACCAGAACCCGGGAGGCTCAATCAAAGACAGGATTGGCCTTTCAATGATAGAAGCGGCTGAACGGAGCGGCCAGATCAAACCGGGCGCAACACTTGTGGAGGCAACGGCAGGCAATACAGGACTTGGGCTTGCGCTGGTGGCAGCTCAAAAAGGATATAAGCTTATTCTTGTCATTCCTGATAAGATGAGCCAGGAAAAGGTGCTTCACCTGAAGGCCATGGGTGTTGAAATAGTGACAACCCGTTCGGATGTTGAGAAAGGCCATCCTGAATATTACCAGGATAAAGCTTTGAGCATTTCAAAAAGCATACCCGGCTCCTTCTATGTAAACCAGTTCAACAACCCTGCCAATGTGCAGGCCCATGAAACAACTACCGCCCCTGAGATTTGGGAACAGATGGAAGGTGATTTGGATGCGATAGTTGTAGGTGTAGGTTCAGCAGGAACCATAGGTGGCATCACAAAATTTTTTAAAAAGATGAACAGGGAGATCGACATCGTACTTGCCGACCCCCAAGGTTCAGTCCTGAAAAATTATGTAGAAACAGGAGAAACAGGAAAGGCAGGCAGCTGGTTTGTGGAAGGCATAGGCGAAGATTTTATACCTTCGCAATGCGACTTTTCATTTGTAAAAAAAGCATATACCATATCCGATAAGGAAGCTTTTGCAACAGCACGGGAGTTACTTCTTAAAGAGGGAATTTTTGCAGGCTCATCCACAGGTGTGCTCCTTGCTGCAGCATTACGGTATGCCAAAGAAACGGGGGTTGAAAAAAAAATTGTAACTTTTGCATGCGACACAGGGAATAAGTACCTTTCTAAAATGTACAATGACCAGTGGATGTCGGAAAAGGGATTCCTGGATAATTAATAATAGACAATAATATATGACTGAATACAGATTTTCGACCCGCGCCATTCATGCAGGGCAGGAACCTGATGAAGCAACAGGTGCAGTAATGACCCCTATCTACGCAACCTCAACTTTTGCACAGCAAAGTCCTGGTGTTCACAAAGGTTATGACTACTCCCGAAGCGGGAACCCAACGCGAACTGCCCTTGAAACCTGCATGGCATCGCTTGAGAACGGGAAATGGGCCTATGCTTTTTCATCGGGGCTCGCTGCAGAAAATGCAATCCTTGAAACGCTCGATGCCGGCTCCCATGTCATTGCAATGAATGACATGTATGGGGGAACTTTCCGGCTGTTTGACAAGGTGAAAAAACAATCGGCCGCCCTTGAAGTCACCTATATCGACCTGAATGATGAAGCCCAGCTGGAAGGCGCTATAAAGGAAAACACCCGCCTGATATGGGTTGAAACACCAACCAACCCAATGCTGACAATCGTTGATCTCCGGAAGGTGGCAGCCTTTGCCCGGAAGCACAACCTGGTGAGTGTGTGCGACAATACCTTTGCCACGCCTGTACTCCAGGAACCCTTCACCCTTGGAATCGATGTGGTGGTTCATTCTGCAACGAAATACCTCAACGGACATTCCGATATCATTGCAGGAATAGTTGTCATACATGAAAATGAAGAACTGGCGCAAAGGATAAAATTTGTGCAGAAAGCTACAGGTGCCGTGTTGTCACCCTTCGACTCATTTCTATTTCTGAGAGGATTGAAAACGCTCCAGCTGAGGATGGAGAAACATTGTGAAAATGCATACAGGGTTGCACAATTCCTGGAAAACCATCCCAAAGTTGAAAAAGTTATCTATCCCGGACTGAAATCGTTCCCTCAGTATGAACTGGCAAAGGAACAGATGAAAGGTTTTGGCGGCATGATAACTTTTCTGTTGCAGGGAGGCATTGATGAATCGAGAAGATTTCTTGAACAGACAAAAATATTTGCGCTTGCTGAAAGTCTCGGAGGTGTTGAAAGCCTGATTGAACATCCGGCTATAATGACTCATGCCTCCATCCCAAAGGAAATGAGGGAAGAACTTGGAGTAGCCGACAACCTTATCAGGGTTTCAGTAGGGCTTGAAGACATTGAAGATTTGATTGCAGACCTTCAGGATGCACTGGCAGCAGTATAGAATAAAAAAGGTGAGGGAATGTAACAGCGAATACCCATAACAGTGCTGTGCATTTCCTCCCCCTGGTTAAAAGGAATTCATACTATGATTTACCAGTTTCTTCAGGCAAATAAACCGATATCTCCACCACTCCCAAAAACTCATCATCTTCTATCCATGGAGCCTGGAGGACCAGCTTTTTCTTACCATCCTTCTCCGAAATGTATTTATTCTCCATTGGAGATTCAAGCATCTTTTTTAATACAGTGCGTGAAGGCTCGGGATGGCAATCAATAAGATTTTTGCCCATCAGCTGTTCGCCGCCATATTTCACAAATTGTCTTTTGGATTCACTGTTCATGTAGATGATTATCCCATCCCGGTCACATACGGTTACGGCACCAGGAAGTTCAGCTGCCCAGTCAGGGCAGTATTGATGTCCTTTCATTTTCTTCGATAGCATTTTACCCAATCGACCCGCAGGTTATAGGGCAGGTTCGAACCATCGGGCTCACCTACCACCATACTCAGCAGGCTGATGTGAAGCGGGAAACTGATTTTATTGTTTTGAAGGTTCAGCACTTCAGTGTCATTAATTCTCCATGTAAAGTTGCTGCCCGTTTTTTCCAATGTAAAAATATACCATTTATCCTTCTTCAGGTTTGAAATGTCAAGTCCTTCCATTTCAAGTTTGCCCGAATCACTTGTATGGGCAACACCAATCCTGTTCTTTGTCCCCATCTCCAGAAGGTAAACCCTGTCGGGACTTTGCTCCCCCTGCAATACTGCACTGCTGATAAGTCCTTTCACCGGCTGAAATTTAATCTTCGCCTCAAATATGCCATTCTCCTGCCAGAAACTATTGGCTGAAGATACGATACCTGAGGTATAATCGAATGTTTCATTAACAAAACCTGCCGGCATCTTCCAAACCAGTCCCTCAGCCTTCTCTTTCCTGGTTTCAACATGGAGTATTCCTCCTGTTTTTATATTTTTGCCTTCAGTAAATAAATGCATGTCACCGGGCAGTGCGTAATTCTTACCAAGCAATTTTTCGCCCCACAATGTCTTGGTTGACCACTTATCCGAGTCGAGGCTGCCGTTGAGGAAAGAATCTTCAAAGCTCAGTTCCCATTCCCTGTAAAACCCAAATACATCGGTACCGCGGTATTTGAAATACCTGGCAATGTGCGGAAGAGACTTCATCTCCTGGTACTTCTTTTCAGTGGCATATTCCTCCGACTTCTCCCACTTTCTCTTATCTTCAAGGTAATGTTTCCTGTCGGCAAATTCTTTTGAAGAAACAATTGCCTGCAGCTCTTCATAGCGTTTTAAATCGAAACTATCCTTTACATCGAGATAATTCCTGTATTCGGGCGATTTTTCAAACTTCAGAAAGAACCTGATATCATCATTCTTCTCAAGTTCCCTGAACCTGATATATTTTTTGTAAGCCTCTGTTTTCTCAAACTTTTTGTTGTCTTTCAGAAAAGCAACCCTTTCGCGGAAAGAAGGGTTATCAACATAAGCCTTCAGTTCCTCATACCGTGTCACATCATAGCTGCCTGCAGTTTCACGGTAAAGCTTCAGCTCCTTTGAATGTTCGAACCTGAAATATGACTTTATCTCCAAATCATTTTTCAGTAAATTATATTCCTTATGTTTTGATTTATCCCTTTCAGGAGCGTTTTTTAAATCGAGAAACCGCTTCATCTTCTCAGATGTCCCTGCAGATTCATGCCTTAACAGATCCTGTGAACCGTGCAGCTTCGTATATGCCTTAATCCCTGGTGACTTTTGAAGCCTGTTGTAATCAATCAAATGTTTCTCCTCGGGTGAACCTTTGTAAACCTGACCTCCAGATGCTCTTTTTTCTTTCTCATACTCCCCTTCCTGCACAAATTCCTTCAGCTTCTCATATTCATTCAGCTTCTCTGAACCCTTCAATGATTCAAATCGCTTCAACCGCTCTGAACCTTCAGTTTCAAAATACTTCCTGATGCTTTTCTTTGCCTTCAGCTTTTCAAACTCCTGAAGAAGGTTATGCTCCTTACTGTTCTTAAACTGTAAAGACTGAATTTCCGCTTTACGCTTTTTGAATTCTTCTGATTGAACAGTTTTTTCGAGTTCATAGAACTGCTTCAGTTCCTCAGAATTTTCAACAGCAATAAATTCATTGTAGTCATTAAGCAATAACTGACGTTGAGCCTCAACCTTTTCAACAGGTTTTATCTTACCCAAAAGCTGCAGAGTGAACACTTTAAACGACATTGGTCACAATTTTGGTTTAATCATTCAAAAATAGAAATTTAGCGGATTTAAATCTAATCATTTTGTATTACAAACCATCGTGTTTTATTGAAGTTGTTAACACATTCTGCCAATCAGGGAATTTCCGTTCAGGGGTTGTTTATATTTTTTAAGCTGAATTATTGGCTGTTACCACAGGAATCCATAGTTTTAACCCTAAATGAAAAGTAATATGATACCAGAATCGGAACTGATCCTGAACAGCGACGGGACAATCTTTCACCTGCACCTGAAACCTGAAAACCTGGCCCCTACAGTAATCCTTGTGGGTGACCAGGCAAGGGTTGATGCTGTTGCCGGCTACTTCGATTCCATTGAATTCACAGGCCAGAACCGGGAATTTAAAACTGTAACCGGAAGATATCATAACGAAAGGATAACCGTGATGTCATCAGGCATCGGGACCGATAATATCGACATAGTCCTGAATGAACTGGATGCGCTTGTAAATATTGACCTCCAAAAAAGAGTGGTTAAACCTGAAAAAACATCTCTGCGAATTGTCCGCATAGGTACATCGGGAGGACTACAGCCCGATTTGCCTGTTAATTCATATGTTGTCTCTCAGAAATCGATTGGGTTCGATGGGTTACTGAACTTTTATGCCGGAAGTGAGGCGCATTGTGATCTGGAATTTGAAAAAGCATTCAGGCAGTTTACAGGCTGGAAAAATTCATTGCCTTCCCCTTATGTGGTGAATGCTTCGGAAAACCTTCTTGCCAGGTTCAGCAATGATGAATTCAGGCAAGGGGTAAACATTTCAGCTCCCGGTTTCTATGGTCCGCAGGGGAGGGTACTACGGCTCCCGCTGGCAATGCCCGACATGAACAACCAGATTGAACAATTCAGCTTCGGCAATTACCGGATTACCAACTATGAGATGGAAAGTTCTGCAATTTATGGCCTGTCGGCAATGCTGGGGCACCAGGCCCTTACCGTATGCATGATTATTGCAAACAGGGTTGAAAAGAAAGCAAACCAGGATTACCGCCCCGAAATGAACAAGCTGATTAAAAAGGTGTTGGATAGCTTAACAAATTAGCCTACCATGAACAGAAACAGGTTAAAGGCACTCATTGCCTTGCTCGATGACCCCGATGAACTGGTTTTTGAATCAGTGGAAAGGGAATTGCTAAAAGAGAGTTACAATATTATTCCTGTTCTGGAAGAAAAATGGGAAAGCAGTTATGATGAAACCAGCCAGGAAAGGATAGAAAACCTGATACAGGATTTGCAGTTCAAGAAAACAAAGAGCCAGGTTACCGAATGGCTGAACACCGGTGAGCACGATCTGCTGGAAGGGTACCTTATCCTCGACCGCATCCAGTATCCCGATGTCAATCATGAAGCCATCAGGCTGAAAATTGCCAAAATCAAAAACGAGGTCTGGCTTGAACTGAATGATTCACTCACCCTGCTTGAGAAAACTACCGTACTTAATCATTTCCTGTTTAACGTACATGGATTTTCAATCAATCACCAGAACATAAAGTCGCCACAGAACTGTTACCTGAACCAGCTTGTGGATACAAAAAAAGGAAATCCGGTTTCGCTGAGCATTTTCTATACATTGATTGCACGGCAGCTTGGGTTGCCTGTATATTTCACCGATTTTCCCAAGAACCCGCTGGTGGCAGTGGTCGATAGTGAACTGGCCAAAAAGGTACATGGAAAAAATACGAAATCGGATGTCCTGTTCTACATCAATCCGTCAAATAAAGGGTCCATTGCCAGCCGCAAGGAGGTGAAGTACCACCTGAAAAAGAATAACTTCACGCCTGAAAAGGCTTTTGCTGAACCACGCCATGATGTTCTGTTCCTCCGGAGGTTACTGGAATCAATGATTGAATCATTTAAATCACTTGGATTTACAGAAAAGGTAAGTAAAGCAGAAGAGCTCCTCCTTTTGTTTGACAGGTAAAATATAAGCCAACACTTCTCTAAAGTACCTGGAACCCTTTTGGATTATCAGAACAAAAAACCCAAAGATTATTCAATAGCTGGCTGAATACACCTTGACCAAATGCTGACCAGTAAGAGCAGGTGGCAGAATGAAACCTTCATTCTCTGACTTTAAAAAAAATATTAATACAATATTTTGTGCATTTAGCAACCTCTAAAAAATTGCCATATGCTTGAAAAATTAACTATGAAGTTTACATGTTGTAAAACATGAATATTTATACATCCACATAATCAAGTGAAACCTAAGGTATTAATAATTAAAACCATCAACAGATGTATAATTAATTTTTGCATCAGTGAATATTATTAGTGATATTTGATTAATTCTTTAAATGTTAAATCCTGTTCTGCATAAACCCGGAACAGGGAAACGGCCAGAAACCATGCTAATATTTTTATCAGTTCAGCTTGATCTCATTGTATAAGTTGTCCCGGGGATAACTCTTTCACAAATAGTTTTACCCGTACCCAACTTCCATTTTAAATGAAAAAATATTGGATTGCCAATTTGCAATTCATCTATTTGAAGATGTAATACTTGAAGAACTGCAATGAGAACTATCAAATTATTATCGACTGCCTTTCTAATGTTATCCCTGGGATGCTCAAAGGAGGTAGAAATCGAATTCCCGGTCCACGAACCAAAGCTGGTGGTATATTCCACTATCAGTCCCTGGATTCTGCCCAATCCAAAACCATTAAACATCTTTGTGCAACAGACTTCACAACTATCCGACACAGCAAACTACCCGGTTAATGATGCCCTGGTTGTATATTTAAAAAACAATATAATCACTGACACACTTGAATGCTCTGATATCCCTGGAATGTATTGGATCTCAAAAAACATGGCAGATTATCCGGAAGAGGGAAATATATATTCCATAAAAATCTTAAAGCCCGGTTATGAACCAGTAACAGCCTCCACCACCATACCATCAAAGGTTGCCATTCTTACAGCAAAAGTTATACCCGTTGCCTATTTTGATGAAGATGGATTAGCTTATTCTGAAGTCTCAATAACTTTTGAGGATCCGGCAAATGAAGTAAATTATTATGAACTGGCTATTTCCAACATCAGTTTCAAATACGACAACCAAACTGATTTTTATAAATTATCAACCACTAACCAGATTATTACTTCCGAAAGTTACTATCCTTCTTTATTACGTTTTGATTTAAAAAAACCAGAGTACCTCCTGTTCAACGACAAAAAAATAAACAACAGCAGGTATACTTTGAGTGTGTCTTATATGGCACCCCAGACTGTTTCTGAAAAAAGGACTATCAGTGCCCATTACATTACTGTTCATTTGAGAAATGTTACAGAAGAATACTACAGGTTTAAAACAACCATGATTCAGCATTTATATGGAAACCAGGAGGATTTTCTTTATGGTATGGGTGAACCGCTGAATGTTGTTTCAAATGTTTCAAATGGTTACGGGCTGTTTGCAGGCTTTAATGCCGATATGGTTTCCCTCAGGATAGAAGAACAGGTTATAGAAAGAAAATGATGAGAAAAATAACCATGTTTATGATAGGTCTTTTCCTGCAACAGCTCTTAATGGGGCAAGACAGAAAAGTAGTCAGTGGTTTTATCTATGATTATTCATCCGGCGAAGTATTGATTGGTGCTACTGTATTTGATAAAAAGAATAAAGCAGGGACAAGCAGCAATGAATATGGATTTTATAGTCTCTCTGTTCCGTGGAATGATACCATACAACTGGAAGTATCCTTTGTGGGTTACCGCCCAGCTGTATTTAAGATTCATCAACAGAAAACACAACATGATTTCAGACTGATACCCGGGGTATCAATTAATGAAGTTACAGTTTCTGCATATAAGGAGAATAGCATAGTAAGAAGAAATGAAACCGGCACTACTTACCTGAGTATGAAGGATATAAAAACCCTGCCCAATTTATTCGGAGAGGTTGACCTCATAAAAGCTTTTCAATTGACCCCTGGTGTGCAGTCGGGCGGGGAGGCAAAAAGCAACCTGTATGTGCGTGGCGGCAGTCCCGACCAGAACCTGATTCTTCTTGATGATGTGCCTTTATATTACGTAGCTCACTTCGGTGGTTTCTTTTCAGTATTTAATGCCGATGCCATCAATGATGTAAAACTCACGAAAGGTGGTTTCCCTGCAAGATATGGAAGCCGGCTGTCGTCGGTGCTTGATGTCAGGATGAAGGAAGGGAATATGCAAAACCAGATTGTACAGGGCACAATAGGATTGCTGTCTTCTAAAGTTGCTGTGGAAGGACCACTGATAAAGGATAAATCATCATTCATTGTTTCTGCCAGAAAGAGTGTTCTGCCATTTTTTAAGCTGATGGGAACAGACTTGTCGTATAATTTTTACGATTTGAATGCAAAGCTGAACTACAGGTTGTCGGACAGGAATAAGATATTTATAAGCTTCTATTCGGGCCACGACATCCTGAAGATAAATGACAGGAATTCCCAATCAAAACGTACCACCGGCACAAGTTGGGGTAATAACCTGTACTCCTTCAGGTGGAACAGTATCATAAGCGAAAAACTCTTTGGGAATGTCACATTGTCAAATACAGGTTACAGGTACAGGAACCTGGCCAGGTACAGGATAAAAAGCAATACAGAGTCAAAAAACATGCTTAACACAATGAATACCGGGATAAACGACATCATCCTGAAAACCGATTTTAATTACCTGGTAACACCTGCATTTGGCATTAAATTCGGAACTAACAGCATCGGGCACAAATTTATTCCCAACGATGAATATTATTACCTTTCGGATGGTAACGGCAAAACAATAAATGAAACCTATATCAGCAAGGAAACTGCCCTGGAGAATGCAGTCTACATGGAAAATGAGCTGAAGTTAAAAAAATTCAGTGCAAACCTGGGGGCACGCCTTTCATCATACTCAACTGAAGGCCATGATTTTTATGCGCTTGAACCCAGGCTGATTCTCAACCTGTTGCTACATGAAAATTTATCACTGAAGTATTCTTTTTCAAGAATGAACCAGTATGTTCATCTGCTGACTTATTCCGGTACAGGAGTTCCTTCCGATTACTGGATGCCTGCAAATGAAACAGTCAGGCCTGAAGGTTCAGTGCAAAACTCCCTTGGATTTGCCAAAAGTTTTTTTGACAACAGCTATGAATTAACGATTGAGGCCTATCATAAAACATTAAATAACCTGATCACATTTATTCCGGGTGAGTCATTGATGGGCTCACTTGATAATTGGGAGAATGTTGTTGAAAAAGACGGCACTGGCCTTAACTATGGCATAGAACTGTTCTTTCAGAAAATGGCAGGAAAAACTACCGGCTGGATAGGAGCCACATTAGCCAAAGCTGAACGAACATTCGGAAACATCAACAATGGTCAACCCTATCCCTTCGATTACGACCGTTTACTGGATCTGAACATTGCAGCCAATCACAGGTTCACTGAAAAAATCACGGCTTCCTTTACCTGGAACTATGGCACAGGTTACCCGGTGACTCTCGCCTTTGAACGGTATAATATTCATGGAGCCGACATTTTGATTTATGGTGACAAAAACTCTTTCAGGATGAATGAATACCACCAATTGGACATTGCCTTTAATTTCAACAGGAAAACAGACTGGGGTGAAAGAACATGGACTGTCAGTATTTATAATGTCTACAACCGCCAAAATCCATATTACTACTATTACGACCGGAAATATTTAGATTCAACTGTTGACACATCAGGAGGCGGATATTCTTTTAGTGCCGTTTATGACTCATTAAAGCTTTATCAAAGAAGCCTGTTCAGCATATTTCCATCAATCAGTTACAGTTTTAAATTTTCAAGATGAATAACATGAAAAAATCTCTATTACTTGTCTGCACATTATTTTTAGCAGGAATGGCTCATGCACAGATGTACTCAGTTTTAAAACCACAGATTGCTCTACCAATAAAGACGGATGAAATAGATTGGGGAGCAGGTTCTGACCTGCAACTAGGATATTCAATAACCGGAAATCTTGATCTGGAAATAGGTGCCGGAAAGTTATGGTTTAAAACATTATGGGATAGTTACCAGATACAATCAATAAAAGCCAGCATGCGTTATTATGTCACAGGAAACAAGGCAAAACCATTTATCGGTTTTGGAGCCGGGTATTTCCAGAAGAACTACAAGGGTCCTTTAGATTCAGCGTTTAAGGAGAATGCAATGGGAGTCGTGCCTTCAGCAGGAGTTCTATATGATATAGAATCCGTAAAGGGTTTATCGCTGATAACAGAACTTGGATTACAGTATATTCATTTTAATCAAAGTGTATCTATGGTATCACTGGGTGCAGGGTTAAGATATTCTTTCAGGCAGAACCAAAAGCCGGGGGTTCCATCCGGTGGTACCAGTTAAACCGGATGAAACCCTCAATGATGAACTACACCAGAATATTCTTACAATATTCCACACATTTTATAACTTCCTTTTGGGCATCGGAATCTTCAGGGACAGGGTATTCCAGCTCAATATCGAAGTAGATGGGCCATTTATTTTTCTGAACCAGTTTCAAGATATCAGCAATGGGTGTATCACCTTTTCCCCAGGGCATGTTGGTATCAGGCGGAGTGGCATTCTTACCGGTTTTATCTTTCAGATGAATGCTGTAAATGCGGTTGTGGAGCCGTTCTATTACCTCATTCGGATGTTTCCCTGTTGAACCAAAATAATGCCCTGCATCAAAATTCAGCATGTTTCTGGATGAATAGGATAAAAATTCATCAAAGGAAAAACCCGGTTCACCCGGTTGGGCATGGTTGTGAAAAATGGCATACATGTTATGCTTCTCAGCAAACTTACCTAACCGCTTGCAGGCATCATGCCCTATTTCATTAGTAATCCCTTCTGCGCCCAGTACCCTGGCAGCTTTAAAAGCATAATCAATTTCAGCATCGCTCCAGCCGGCCGGCGCAAATTTCACAATGTGAAGGTTGACCCCGGCAGAATTAAACATCCTGCGCAATTCCTGATATTTCTTCATGGAGGCGGAAAGCCGCCATTCACGCTGCTTTTCTTTTGCCACATCAGCCTCCTTCTGATAGGCCGACTGCACCTCAGCCGATGCTTCGCGTGCCGGCCGCGGGGGCATGGGAGGGATTCCTGCAAACTCTTCTGCCACGTTTCCCATCAGTTCAATTGAACTGATACCTGCCTCGAGGCAGTATCGCAGGATATCATGCGCAGAAGAAGGCATACTGCGCCAGCTGTAGGTAATGGCACCAATCTGCACACCCCCGAACTTCGAATTGGGTTTGCCCGGCTTACCTAAAGTACCTGCAAAACCGGCCGGCGAAACAGAGATCCCTGCAGCAGTAACTGCTGCCGCCTGGATAAATCTTCTGCGCGATAAATGGTGATCGGATTTAAATTGTTGATCCATAAAACAGGTTTTAATTGATTAAGTGGACTAAAAGTAATGGAAATTAATCAAAAAGAAATGGCTAAAAAGAAGAAAGCTTTTAATGCGGCAAACGTTGATTCACCACAGCCCGATAATGGGGTAATTTAGGGTGAGGCCATCATTTCAATACTGAACCTTCTCATTCCCCTTCCAACCATATACCATCCCTATACCAACGCCGTATTAAATTCAATTATTTTCGAATTTGATACGGCGTATATATTGCTTTGGTATTGCCAGTAAAGGTTGATTAGAGTACCCAAAGGCCGGTATTTATGGCTAGTTGCACATTGGCTGACAGGAATGTCAACAGGAGGTGGTAATTCATGAGCCGTTTCCTGTTATATACTGCAAAGGAACAACACAGTAATACAGCGAAACA